>Ga0123353_10007664_pt1 | contig 14629 bp, 27 predicted proteins | sample TergutLab28metaG_3_FD_92763 | JGI IMG/M metagenome (GOLD analysis project Ga0123353, IMG submission 92763) | Labiotermes labralis P3 segment gut microbial communities from Petit-Saut dam, French Guiana - Lab288 P3 | ecosystem: Host-associated > Arthropoda: Insects > Digestive system > Gut ... | reverse complement strand
CCCGATGTCGCCGACTCTGCCGCCTGCGACAGCCGCCCGGATCGCCTCATAGAGGCTTTCCCTTGTGGTGTCGCTCAGCCGCTTCGCCTCCAGGGAGAGTGTCCCCGCCGCGAAAGTGGCGGCATTGTCGCCAATGTAGCCCTTCCATTTCGCGCCCAAGTCGATTTTGACCAGGTCGCCCTCCCGGATGAGCCGTTTCCTGCCGGGTATGCCGTGGATGACTTCATCGTTGATTGAGATGCAGGTGCTGGCGGGGAAACCGTTGTAGTGCAGGAAGGCCGGCTCGGCCCCGTGGCCGACAATGTAGTCGTGCACAATTTTATCGATTTCCCAGGTGCTCACACCCGGCCGCACCGCTTCGCCTGCCAGGCGCAGAGCCCGGGCGGAGAGGATGCAAGCTTCCCGCATCAGGGCAAGTTCCCCTGTGGTTTTCAACGAGATCATGCGGTGCCCCCGCTTAATCCAGGAATCCCTTGTAGTGGCGCATCATCATCTGGCTCTCCAGCTGCTTGACCGTCTCCAGCGCGACGCCGACCATAATGATGATGGACGTGCCGCCCAGGGAAATGCTCATGCCGTGTGGGTAGTTAAAGAATTTTTTCAGCACCAGCGTGGTGACGAGGGAGTATAAAATCGGGAACAGCGCGACCACGCTCAGCATCAGCGCGCCCAGCAACACAATCCGGTTGATGATTTTGCCGATGTATTTCGCCGTGGGCTCGCCCGGACGGATACCCGGCACCGTGCCGCTGTTTTTCCGGATGTTGTTGGACATCTCAATCGGGTTGTATTGGATGCTCGCGTAGAAGTAGGCGAAGCCGATGATCATCAGGAAATAGATGATGGCGTATACCCAGTGGTCGGACTTGAAGATGCTGAAGAATTTATCCCAGAAACTGCCTTCGGCGATTTTGTTGGAAACAAACATCTGCACCGTCGGCGGCAGGGACAAAATGGAGCTCGCGAAAATCACGGGCATAACGCCGGACATGTTGACTTTGATGGGGATGTGTGTGCTCTGGCCGCCGTACATTTTCCGGCCCACGACCCGCTTCGCGTACTGCACGGGAATGCGGCGCTCCGCGTTGTCCATCCAGACGATATAGGCAATCGTCAGCAGCAGGCTGAGAATGGCGATGGGGGTGAGCACGTAGTAGGGGCCGCCCTTCCGGATGTCGTCGTAAAACTGTGTGATCAGTGTCGGGACGCGGGAGACGATGCCGGCGAATAGGATCATGGAGATGCCGTTGCCGATGCCGTTTTCGTTGATGCGCTCGCCCAGCCACATGATCAGGGCCGTGCCCGCGGTGTAACACAGGATGATGACAACCGCCTGGAAGACCATCGGAACACCTGTATAGGGCTCTCCTGTTGCCGGATTGGTCGCGATATACTCCGCGCTTTTGACATAGAAGTAATAGGCCGTGCTCTGCATCAGGCCGAGGCCGACGGTCACAAACCGGGTGATGGAGGCGATTTTTTTCCGCCCCTCTTCGCCTTCCTTCTGCAGCCGCTCAAGGTAGGGAATCGCGACTGTCAAAAGCTGCATGATAATGGAGGCGTTGATGTAGGGCGTGATGGACATGGCGAACACCGTGCCGTAGTTGAAGGCGTCGCCCGTCATCATCGCGAGGTAGTTCAGAAATGTCCCGGCGTTTTGGTCTTTGATCAGGCCGCCCCCGAGAATATTGACGAAGGGCACCGGAATCGCGGAGCCGAGACGGAAAATCAACAAAATAAACGCGGTGAACAGGATCTTTTTGCGGAGATCTGCGATTTTCCAAGCGTTGATTATCGTTTGCAGCATGTCAGATCACCTCTGCCTTTCCACCGGCAGCTTCAATCTTTTGTTTCGCGCTCTCGGAAAAAGCGTTGACTTGTACGGTCAGCTTTTTCGTCAGTTCGCCCTGACCCAAAATTTTGACGCCGTCCAAGGTTTTCTTGATCAGGCCTGTTTCCAACAAGGCGTCTATGGTGACGGTGGCTCCGTCCGCGAAGGTCTTCTCCAGCTTTGCCAAATTGACGGCCGCTATCTCCTTGCGGAAGACGTTGACGAAGCCCCGCTTCGGAACCCTTCTTTGCAGCGGCATCTGGCCGCCCTCAAAGCCGGGGCGCGTGCCTTTGCCCGCGCGGGCGTTCTGGCCCTTGTGGCCCTTGCCGGCGGTTTTACCCTGGCCGGAAGCGGGCCCTCTGCCGATGCGCTTGCGCTCCTTCACGGAGCCGGGCGCCGACGCCAGTTCGTGCAGCTTCATTTGTCCGTACCTCCCTGCTCCGCCTCGCGCACCTGAATCAAGTGCGCCAGCTTTCTCAGTTTTCCCTGCGTCGCCGGATTGTCCGGCTGCAGGGAGACATCGCCGATTCTAAAAAGACCGAGGGAATGGGCCGTGGCAAGCTGCGGCTTTGTGCTGCCGATGGTGCTTTTCACCAGTTTAATCTGTAAATCCGCCATGCGTTCCATCCTCCTTTATCCTAATATTTCCCGCGCCGATTTGCCGCGGATGGCGGCAACTTCTTCCGCGTTGCGCAGACGCATCAGGCCGTCCATGGTGGCCCGGACGACGTTGCAGGGATTGTTTGAGCGCAGCGCCTTGGTGCGGATATCCTTGATGCCCACCGTCTCCACAACGGCGCGCACCGGGCCGCCCGCGATAACGCCGGTACCGGGGGCCGCAGGTTTTAAGAGCACCACGCCCGCGCCGAATTTGCCGATGATCTCGTGCGGGATGGTGGTTCCCTTGAGGGAAATTTTAACAAGGTTCTTTTTGGCGTCCTCTATGCCCTTGCGGATGGCGTCCGGCACTTCGCGGGATTTGCCCAAGCCGAACCCGATGGTGCCGTTGCCGTCGCCCACTACAACCAGTGCCGAAAACTTAAAGATACGGCCGCCCTTCACGGTTTTGGATACCCGGTTGATGGACACCACGCGCTCCGTGTATTCCGAGGCCGGAGCCGCCGATTCAAATCTAGCCAAAAGTCTTTCCTCCTTTTCCTTAGAACTCGAGGCCGCCCGCGCGGGCGCCTTCGGCCAGTTCCTGTATGCGGCCGTGATAGATGTAGCCGCCGCGGTCGAACACCACCTGGGTGATTCCCTGTTCCTTGGCGCGGGCCGCCAGGGTTTCCCCCACCGCGCGCGCCGCGGATTTATTTCCGCCGTAGTTCTCAAAATCCTTCTCCACAGTCGAGGCGGAGGCAAGGGTTACTCCCTTGACGTCGTCTATCAACTGGGCGTAGATATGCTGAAGAGAGCGGAACACGCTCAGGCGCGGGCACGCGGCACTGCCGGAGATTTTCGCGCGTACGCGCTTATGGCGCTTGATTCTCGCCCTGTTGCTGTTTGGTCTGTTTACCATAGCGAATTTTCTCCTTATCTGCTATTTGCCGCCCTTGCCGGCCTTGCCTTCCTTGCGGCGGATGCGCTCGTCGGCATATTTGATGCCCTTGCCCTTATAGGGCTCCGGGGGACGCTTCTCGCGCACCTCGGCGGCGAACTGGCCGACCTTCTGCTTATCCGTGCCGGAAATGATGATTTTGTTCGGGTTCGGGACCTCCACGGTTATGCCTTCAATTTCCGGCACAATGACCTGATGGGAATAGCCGATGTTGAGCACCAGATCCGAACCCTGCTTTACGGCGCGGTAGCCGACGCCATTGACCTCGAGCTCCTTCTTGAAGCCCTCGTTCACACCGACCACCATGTTGTTCACCAACGTGCGGGTCAGGCCGTGCAGGGAGCGGTTCAGCTTCCCGTCGTCGGGACGGGTCACCAAGAGCTCCGTGCCCTCCTGTTGTAACGTCATGTTTTGATGCAGCGTCCGGCTCAGGGTGCCTTTTGGGCCCTTTACGGTAACGGTGCCGCCGTCAATCTGCACATCGACGCCCGCGGGGACTGTGATGGGTTTTCTGCCTATGCGTGACATGAAAGCACCTCCTTACCAGACGAACGCGAGGACTTCGCCGCCCACGTTGGCACGGCGCGCGTCCTTGTCTGTCATAATGCCCTTGGATGTGGAGAGGATCGCGATGCCCAGGCCCTTCATGACCTTCGGCATATCCTCACAGTTGGTGTAGATGCGCAGGCCGGGCTTGGAAACCCTGCGCAGCCCGGTGATGACCTGGCTCTTGTTCTCGCCGTATTTCAGCGTGACCTCAATCATGCCCTGCTTGCCGTCATCCTCGACCTTATAGCTCTTGATGTAGCCTTCGTCCACCAGAATCTGCGCGATGGCCTTCTTCATGTTGGACGCGGGAATTTTCACCGTGTCGTGCTTCGCGGAATTCGCGTTGCGGATTCTTGTAAGCATATCGGCAATGGAATCCGTGATTTGCATACCGTCAACCTCCTTTGCAGTCTTACCAGCTTGCCTTTCTTACGCCCGGAATCTGCCCGGCGTGGGCAAGCTCCCTGAAGCAGATGCGGCATACGCCGTACTTGCGCAGATACGCGTGGGGCCTGCCACAGATTTTACATCTGTTGTACTGTCTTGAGGAATACTTGGCGGGCCGCTGTTGCTTTACTTTCATGGATGTTTTCGCCATCTGTGTTTCCTCCTTTATTGTCTCGCGAACGGCGCGCCCAGTAACTTGAGCAGCTCGCGCGCTTCTTCGTCCGTCTTCGCGGTGGTGACAAAGCAGATATCCATTCCTCTGACCTTGTCGATTTTATCGTAGTCGATTTCGGGGAAAATCAGTTGTTCCTTCACGCCCATGGAGTAGTTGCCGCGCCCGTCGAAGGAATCGGGGTTGATGCCCCGGAAGTCCCTCACCCTGGGCAGGGCCAGATTGAACAGCCTGTCGAGGAATTCGTACATCCGCTCCCCCCGGAGGGTGACCTTCGCGCCGATGGTCATGCCCTCGCGCAGCTTGAAGTTCGCCACGCTCTTTTTCGCCTTGCAGAGCACGGGCTTCTGGCCTGTGATCTGCATCAGGTCGGAGACGACCGCCTCCAGAATCTTCGCGTTGTCCCGCACTTCGCCGCAGGCGACGTTGATGACGATTTTATCCAGCTTCGGGATTTGCATGACGCTCTTGTACGCGAATTTTTTCATCAGCGCCGGCGCGGCGTCGTTACCATAGGTCTCTTTTAACCTTGCCATGTGTCATGTTCCTCCCTTACTCAAATTCCGCCTGGCATTTTTTACAGGTGCGCATTTTCTTGCCCTTCGCGTTGATGGTCCGGCCGGTTCGGGTGGGTCTGCCGCACTTCGGGCAAATCAGCTGCACCTTGCTGGCATACAGGGCGCTCTCCGCCTTGATCAATCCGCCCGGCTCACCCATTTTGCGGGGCTTGACGTGTTTCGTGACGATGCTGACGCCCTCTACGATCACCTTGCCCTCTTTCGGGCTGACCTGCATGACCTTGCCCTTCGCGCCGCGGTACTTGCCGTTGATGACCATCACCTGGTCGCCGGTTTTCACGTGTACTTTGTTGTTACTCATCGCACTATCCTCCCCGCTCAAAGCACTTCCGGCGCGAGGGAGAGAATCTTGAGATATTCTTTCTCGCGAAGCTCTCTGGCGACCGGCCCAAAAATACGGGTGCCTCTGGGGTTCTTGTCCTCCTTGATGATGACGGCCGCATTTTCGTCGAAGCGGATGTAGCTGCCGTCGTCCCGGTGCAGTCCGAACGCGCTGCGCACTACCACCGCGCGGACGACCTCGCCCTTTTTCACAACGCCGCCGGGCGTCGCTTTTTTTACCGTGGCGACAATCACGTCGCCGACGTTGGCGTATTTCCTGCCGGAGCCGCCCAGGACGCGGATACACATGATTTCTTTCGCGCCCGTGTTGTCGGCCACTTTCAGGTAACTTTCTTGTTGAATCACTGTGTTCGCCTCCTTACTTTGCTTTCTCCAGAATCTCGGCCACGCGCCATCTCTTATCCTTGGACATCGGACGGGTTTCCATCAGCAGAACCCGGTCGCCGACGCCGCAGCTGTTCTCTTCGTCGTGGGCCTTGAGTTTTACGGTCCGGTTGACGATTTTTTTATAGAGCGGGTGCCGCACTCTGTCTTTCACGGCCACGACCACCGTCTTATCCATCTTGTCGCTGGTCACCAGACCCACGCGCGTCTTCCTGAGGTTTCTTTCTGCCATGCCTTATACCCTCCCTTTCTCACGAGCGGACGCCGTGGAGCTCGATATCGCGCTGCACGGTCTTCACGCGGGCGATATCCTTTTTGACGGCGTTGATTCGCATCGGGTTATCGAGCTGGTTGATGGCCTGCTGGAAGCGCAGCTTAAACAGTTCGTCTTTCAGTTCAAACAGCTTAGCATCCAGCTCCTCGGCGGAAAGTTTTCTGAATTCACTGGCTTTCATGTCTGCTCACCACCCGTTTCTTCCTTCGTCACAAACTTGCACTTGATGGGCAGCTTGTTGGCGGCAAGGCGCATGGCTTCCGCCGCGAGGGCTTTGTCCACGCCGGCAATTTCAAACATGACCCTGCCGGGCTTGACCACCGCTACCCAATATTCCGGCGAGCCCTTGCCGGAACCCATGCGGGTCTCGGCGGGTTTTTCCGTCACGGGCTTGTCGGGGAAAATTTTGATCCAAACCTGGCCGCCGCGCTTGATAGAACGCGTCATGGCGATACGGGCGGCTTCAATCTGGTTGGATGTAATCCATGCGGGCTCCAGAGCGACAAGGCCAAAATCGCCGTAAGTGACGGTGTTGCCCCTCGTTGCCACGCCCCTCATGCGTCCCCTGTGGACTCTGCGGTGTTTCACACGCTTTGGCATCAACATAATCAGGCGCCTCCTTCCCTGCGGGCTGGTTTTCTGTTGTCGTACAGCACCTCGCCGCGGTAAATCCAGGTCTTCACGCCGATGCAGCCGTAGGTGGTCCTCGCCTCCGCGAAGCCGTAGTCGATGTCGGCCCGCAGCGTCTGCAGCGGAATTGTGCCCTCGTGCGAATGCTCCGAACGGGCGATTTCCGCGCCGCCGAGCCTGCCGGACACCTGGACTTTGATGCCCTTCGCGCCGAGCTTCATGGTGCGGCCTATGGCCTGCTTCATGGCGCGGCGGAAGGAGATCCGGCGCTCCAGCTGCGCCGCGATGCTTTCCGCGACCAGCTGCGCGTTGAGGTCCGGCTGCTTGATTTCCACAATATTCAGGGAAACCTCTTTGCCGCCCAGCTTCTTCTCGCACAGCGCTTTCAGCTTCTCGATCTCCGCGCCGCCCCGGCCGATGACCATGCCGGGCTTCGCGCAGTAGATGTTGATATAGACGCGTTTTGTGTCGCGTTCGATCTCAATCTTGGGTACGCTCGCGGGTTTGAGCAGCTTCAGGAGGTATTCCCGCAGCTGATAGTCCTCCACGAGGAGGTCGCCGAAGTGTTTCTTGTCGGCATACCAGCGTGATTCCCAGTTTTTGATCACACCGACTCGCTGGCCGGTCGGGTTTACTTTCTGTCCCATACGTTCCTCCTCGTCTTTATTCTTCCGTTTCCCTGAGAACCAGGGAGATGTGCGCGGTCCTCTTTAAGATTCTGTTGGCGCTGCCCCTGGCGCGGAAGCGGATGCGCTTGAGGGTTGGGCCCTGGCCCGCCCAGCACTCCGCCACATAGAGGCGCTCCGGGTCCATGTCGTGGTTGTTCTCCGCGTTGGCTATGGCGGAGTTCAGCAGCTTCAGAACCGGTTCACACGCGGCCTTGGGCGTGTGCTTGAGGATTGCCCTTGCCTTATCGGCAGGCTGGTTGCGGATGAGATCCAGCACGATCTGCACCTTGCGCGCGGAAATACGCACATAGGTTACGCTTGCTTTCGCGCCTGGCATGTCGTTTGCCATGAGTCACACACTCCTTTCGACCGTTATCTTTTCCCTGAGGTTTTGCTTCCCGCGTGGCCGCGGTAAGTCCTGGTGGGCGCAAATTCGCCGAGCTTGTGCCCGACCATATCTTCCGTGATGTAAACGGGAACGTGCTTGCGGCCGTCGTGAACGGCAAAGGTGTGGCCGACAAAATCCGGGAATATGGTGGAACTGCGGCTCCAGGTCTTGAGCACCTGCTTGTTGCCGGACTTGTTCATCTCCCGGACTCTTTCGAGCAGTTTAGGCTGCACGAACGGTCCCTTTTTTACGCTTCTGCCCATAGTTTATCTGCTCCTTTCGGCTTACTTGTTGCCCTTGCGGCGCCGGACGATCATCCTATCGGACGCCTTCTTCTTCGAACGGGTCTTGTAACCCAGTGCCGGCTTGCCCCAGGGGGTGGAGGGTCCCGGGCGCCCGATGGGGCTTTTGCCCTCGCCGCCGCCGTGGGGGTGGTCGCAGGGGTTCATGGCAGAGCCGCGCACGGTGGGTCTCCAGCCCATGTTGCGCTTGCGGCCGGCTTTGCCGATCTTCACGTTCTCGTGGGTGATGTTCCCGACCTGGCCCACGGTCGCCATGCAGTTCGCCGGCACGTTGCGCAGCTCGCCCGAGGGCAGGCGCAAGAGGGCATAGGGACCCTCCTTGGCCATGAGCTGGGCGGAGTTGCCCGCGGAGCGCGCGAGCTGCCCGCCGCGGCCGGGGTGCATCTCCACGTTGTGGATGACCGTGCCGGTGGGGATGTTGCTCAGGGGCAGCGCGTTGCCCGCTTTGATGTCCGCCGTGGGGCCGGCAATGACCTTGTCGCCCACTTTCAGGCCCTGTGGAGCCAGGATGTAGCGCTTTTCGCCGTCCGCGTACTGCAATAACGCGATGTGCGCGGAGCGGTTGGGGTCGTATTCCAGGGTCAGCACTTCTGCGGGGACATCGAACTTGTCGCGCTTAAAATCGATGACGCGGTATTTTTTCCGGTTGCCGCCGCCGCGGTGGCGGACGGTGATTTTCCCGTAGCTGTTGCGGCCCGCCTTCTTGCTCAGGGGCTGCAGCAGGCTCTTCTCCGGCGCGACCTTGGAGAGGCCGGTGTAATCCGTAACCGACATGTTGCGCCTGGCATTGGTTGTCGGGTTATAGACGCGAATCGCCATAGTATTTCCTCCTCGTTGATAGTAAATTAACTTGAAAATGGAACATTGGAAGGTTAATTTACCAAATGCCAATCAACAGTTCTTGCTTTTTCTTCAGAACTATTTTAAAGTTGATTGGCTATACCTAGAACATACCGTCAAAGAATTCAATCGTATCGGAATCCTCCGTCAGGGTGACAATGGCCTTTTTCCAGTCCGAGGTGTAGCCCTCGTAGCGGCCGTAGCGGCGGGGTTTGCCCCGCATGGAGACGGTGTTGACCTTGGCCACCTCGACCTTGAACAGTTCCTCCACCGCCTTGCCGATCTCGATTTTATTGGCGCCCTTCGCGACGGCAAAGGTGTATTTCTTCATAGCGATGCCGTCCATGCTCTCTTCCGAGATGACGGGACGGAGGATGATATCCTGGGCAAGCTTGCTCATGCGTATACCTCCTCTATTTTCGCCACGGCATCCTGCAGCAGCAGCAGACTGTCGCAGTGGAGGATGTCGTAGACATTGAGTGTGGTCACAAGCGTGGTTTTGACCCCGGCGATGTTGCGCGCGCTGCGATAGACGGTGTCGTCCTTCTCCGGCAGCACAATCAGGGTCTTTTTACCGGTCTCCAGCGCGGAGAGCACCCGGACGACCTCCTGGGTCTTGATGCCTTCCAGCCGGAAGCTGTCCAGCACCAGAATTTCCGCCGCCGCGGCCTTCGCCGAAAACGCGGAGAGCATGGCGAGGCGCTTGACCTTCTTGTTGACGGACTTGGTGTAGCTCCTGGGCTTCGGCCCGTGGGCAACGCCGCCGTGGGTCCACTGGGGGCTTCTGGTGGAGCCCTGCCTGGCGCGGCCGGTTCCCTTTTGCCTCCAAGGCTTTTTGCCGCCGCCGCGGACTTCCGCGCGCGTAAGGGTGGATTGCGTGCCCTGGCGCCGGTTCGCGAGATGGGCGACCACGCACAGGTGCATGGCGGACTGGTTGGGCTCTATGCCGAAGATGGCTTCATTCAGTGCCAAATCGGATATCTTTTTGCCCTTGTTGTCAAAAACAGATACGTTAGGCATGCCTTGCAACTCCTTTCTTACGCTTTCTTGACGCTGTCCCGAATCAGGACGATGCCGCCCTTGGGGCCCGGAACCGCGCCTTTTACGGCGATGAGGTTGTTTTCCGCGTCGATCTTGACGACCGAGAGGTTCTGAATAGTGACGCGCTCATGGCCCAGACGCCCCGCGAGCTTTTTGCCCTTGTAGACCTTGGAGGGGTCGCTGCAGGCGCCGATGGAGCCGCCGCGCCGCGCGTTGGGTCCCGTGCCGTGGGATTCCCTCAGGCGCCCGAAATTCCAGCGCTTGATGACGCCCGCGGTGCCCTTGCCCTTGCTGGTGCCCGTGACGTCCACCGTCTCGCCGGTTTCGAAGATGTCTGCCTTGAGGATATCCCCGACCGCAAGACCGCTTTGATCCGCCAGCTTGAACTCGCGCAGCTTTTTCTTCGGGGCGACGTCCGCCTTCTTGAAGTGGCCCGTCATGGGCTTGTTCACCCGCTGCACCTTGATGTCCCCGAAGCCCAGCTGCACGGCCTCGTAGCCGTCGTTCTCCAGGGTCTTTTTCATTACGACCGGGCAGGGTCCCGCTTCCAGGACGGTTACGGGAATCACGTGGCCCCGCTCGTCAAAAATTTGCGTCATGCCGATCTTTTTTCCGATGAGTCCCTTTTCCATAAGAATTGTCCTCCTTTAGGCTATTGGTTGGCCCTGTGCCAACTTGACCCGGGACACGGCATTAAAAATGCCGCAGCCTCTACAGTTTGATCTCGATCTCCACACCCGCGGGGAGCTCCAGACCGGTGAGCGCCTCGACCGTCTTCGTGGAGGGCCGGATGATGTCAATCAGGCGCTTGTGGGTGCGCTGCTCGAACTGCTCGCGGCTGTCCTTGTACTTGTGCACCGCGCGCAGAATGGTGACGATCTCCTTCTCCGTCGGCAACGGCACGGGACCCGATACCTGCGCGTTGGTCCGCTTCGCGGTCTCCACGATTTTTTCCGCGGCCTTGTCCACCAAATTGTGGTCGTAGCCCTTAAGCCGGATTCTGATTTTTCCCTTAACTGCCATGCATACTGCCTCCTTATTTGTTTGGCGGGCAAAAAACGTGAAACTTGTTTCACGTGGTGAACCAACTTTCGCGTGACAAAAAAGCAAAACTGAGCCGGGCGTTTCTTCTTTTCCGATTGAAAAACCGGAAACTTCGCTCCGGGGCACGATTTCGCCGACTTTCCAACCCGCACGGTCTTTGCATCGACGTAAGGGAAACGCCAACGCAACGGAACATTATTTTGCCGTGCCGGCCGGATTTGCTTCGCCCGGTTTATAAACCAGACATACTCCGCGGAAATTCCCTGCGCTCCGGGGCATAAACCGGACGCAGCCACCTCCCGCATCATCGCATATCCCTTGCGCGTTCCGAAAAATGGGCATAATTTGGCCGCTTTTTCAAACGCGCGCCAGAATAGAATACCACAACCGTATAAAAATTGTCAAGGACAATTTCTCTTTTTTTTATTTTTGTGGGATTCTCCAGATGAGTTCCCCATTTATTTCCGTTTTTTTATATTCTGCACATCCCGGTAATTGACCACCCGCAGCTGGCGGCGCTTTTTCTTTTGTTTCCGGGCATAGAATACCAGCAGAACATACCCCAGCAGCATCAGGATCAATACGGCGGCGATCAGCCGGAACAGCAGTGCCGACGTAATCGACCGCAGCATCCGGCCCGCGTACAGCAGGGGGTCCCGCGGAATGTCCCGCTCCGCGACGAGGTTCAGCACCGCGATTTCATTGCCCGCGTAGAGCACCCGCGCCTTGCCCAGCACGGTGCCCTTCTTCACCGGCGCCTGGAGGTCCTTGGGCAGGCTGTCCGCAACCGCCTCCAGCAATACGCTGCCGGCGCCCACGCCGGCGGGCAGCAGCGCGAACTCCTCCGTGGCCGGCACCAGCCGCAGCACGTCGGCGGCGCGGGAAAGCGCGACCGGGACTGCCGTCACAATCTGGAGCGGGTCGGCCACCGGAACCAGCCTGATATTTTCGAACGCCCAGTTCATGATATTTTTGCAGTCGAGAAAAGCGCCGTTCTGGCTGTCGCCGTTTCTCGCCCGCACCTGCGGGCCGCGCAGGATGACCGCGTAGTAGGTGTAGCCGTTCCGGCTCGCCTTCGCGATGACGCAGAGCCCCGCCTGGGTGGTGGAACCGGTCTTGACGCCGGTTACATCCGGCTGATAATAGGATTTATAGGCCCGGTTCATCACGAAATTGGTCGACTTCAGTTCCCGGGTCGTTGTCGTTTTGTTGGTGGCGCGCAGGGTGTAACTCACATGGGAGGTGATGTCCGCAAATGTTTTGTTCTGCATGAGGTGCAGGGTGATGCGCAGCATGTCCCGCGCCGTGGTGTATTGGTCCGGCTCGTCCAGCCCGTGGGTGTTGACCATATGGGTGTCCGCGCAGCCGAGGGCGGCCACGGAGGCGTTCATTTTCTCCACAAAGGCCTCCTGGCTGCCGGCGATGTGCTCCGCCAGAATCGTTGCCGCCTCGTTCGCGCTCTTGACCAGTAGACAGTAGAGCAATTCCTTGACCGTGAGCTCCTCCCCCACGGCGATGCCCGCGGTGGAGCTGCCCGTGTTGTCCAGCAGGCGGATGGCGGCAGCGGGCGCGCTTACCAGTTCGCTCAGGTCCGCACAGTTCTCCAGCACGACCATGGCCGTGATGATCTTTGCCAGCGAGGCGGGCGCCGTGCGCACGTTGGAATTTTTATCGTAGATCACCGTGACGCCGTCCGTCCCCTCCACGTTCGCGAGCAGGACGACGTCCGAGTGCAGCTCCAGCGCGCCGGAGAGCAGCGAATTGTAGGCCGCCTCCGCCCGCGCGGCCGGAATGCCGCAGCCGAAGACCGCCAAAAGAACACAGAAAACAAAAATTATCACTTTTTTCATAGACAACCTCATGCCATATGTTGTATCATAATAAGAGTGCCCGATTTTTGCGTCATTGATTTTTATATCATCTTAGTATAACAGCTTTTCAAAAAAAGAACACTAAACATTGTGAAAAATTTTTTTCACATTTATGAAAACTTTTTAGAATTTATTTCTTACATAATTGAAACACGGGAGGCACAGGGGCTATGATTTATGTGACGGGGGACACGCACGGAGATATGAAGCGGTTTTCCGACCCCAGAATCAAACAGCTGCGCAAGGGGGACACCCTGCTGGTTTGCGGAGACTTCGGATTTATTTGGGCGGGCGGCAAGGAGGAGGAGGCCTGCTTAAAAAAACTGAGCCGAAAAAAATATAATATCTGCTTTGTGGACGGCACCCACGAGGACTTCAACCGCCTGAACGCCTACCCCGTGGCGGAGTGGAACGGCGGTAAGGTGCACCACATCTGCGGCAACATCTACCACCTGATGCGCGGGCAGATCTACACGATAGAGCGCAAGACCCTCTTCGCCATGGGCGGCGGCGAAAGCCCGGATTTCGACATCCGCGTGGAGAACAACTCCTGGTCGCGCCAGGAGACCCCCAACGCGAACGAGCTGCTGGAGGGCGCGCGGAATCTGGAGGAGCTCAACTGCCATGTGGACTACATCCTCACCCACGAGCCGCCGATGAAAATCAAGGGGTTTCTCAGCCTGAAGGACAAGGAACCCGTCCGCGTGACCGGCCTGAATACCTATTTTGAGGAATTGCGAAACGCCTGCAGCTACGAGCGCTGGTTTTTCGGCTCCATGCATCTGGACAAGTATGTTTCCAGTTCCTGCATCGCGGTGTTTCAGAATGTGATTGATACCAAGACCGGGGAACCGGTGCGGTGAGTTTTTTATGTGGGAGGTGCTTCCAACAACCATGACCGACGAGATCATAAAAATTAAAGACACCATTGTCCGCACTGTGCCTGCTGAAAAAATATACCTGTTCGGTTCCTACGCCTATGGGACGCCGGATGAGCACAGCGATTACGATTTCTATGTGGTAATTCCGGACGGCAGCATGCGGCCGCTGGAAACGACCCAGAGCATCTACCGCTCCATGAGAAGGATGAGCAAAAAACCGGTGGACGTGCTGGTCGGAACCGTGGAAACTTTTGAACGGCGTTCCAAGCAAATCACATTGGAACGCACAATCGCAAGGGAGGGAGTGGTTTTGTATGACCGCGGATAATCACAATACGGCGGCGCAGTGGTACCGCATTGCGTGGATGGATGCGGAGACGGCACGGCATATTTTTCATACGATGAACCCGAAACCGCTGGAAATCTCCTGCTATCTCGCGCAGCAATCCGCCGAAAACTGTTGAAAGGGTTCCTTGTCTCCAAGGGACAGGAACCGCCAAAGACACACAATCTGGTGCTGTTGAACGATTTGTGCGTCGCTATCGACAGCAAGTTCGAAATTTTGGACGATGCGCTGGCCGATTTGAATCCCCATGGTGTTCAGCCGAGGTACCCGCAGGAAATGGAGATTCTCGAAGAGGATGTCCAGAGAGCGTTGCTGTGTTTAGACGCGATAGTCGCATTTTTCGAAGAAACTGTTGCAGAATGATGCGTTGTTGTGAAATAAGGGGGTGGCATCCGCATAAAATAAAAGGGCATTTCTTCAGCAATTTGAGTTTATTTAGTTATTAACCATTATGATTAAAAGTCAAATTGCCCAATGCGTTTT
>Ga0123353_10007663_pt1 | contig 14629 bp, 14 predicted proteins | sample TergutLab28metaG_3_FD_92763 | JGI IMG/M metagenome (GOLD analysis project Ga0123353, IMG submission 92763) | Labiotermes labralis P3 segment gut microbial communities from Petit-Saut dam, French Guiana - Lab288 P3 | ecosystem: Host-associated > Arthropoda: Insects > Digestive system > Gut ... | reverse complement strand
CAAGCCCGCCCCCGTGCTGAACGCGGAGGCGGGCGTTGCTTTATTAACCCCTTACCTCTACCCCTACTTCCCCGTCATCGCGAGCGTGAGCGTGGCGATCCAGCATCCCTCCTCCCTATTGTAGCAACTCTAACCCCTACCTCCCTGCTCTCCATGCGCGGGTATTCAAGTGTTTCAAGGTTATGGTATAATCTTTAAAGTTGATGAATGAGGAGGTTTTTATATGGCATTGGTTAACACGCGGGAGATGTTCAAAAAGGCGTATGAAGGCGGTTATGCGATCGGCGCTTTTAACGTGAACAACATGGAGATTGTTCAGGGAATCACCGAGGGCGCAAAGCTTCAAAACGCGCCCGTCATCTTGCAGGTTTCGGCGGGCGCCCGCAAGTATGCCCGTCATGCCTACCTGATGAAAATGATAGAGGCGGCGCTGGAGGACACGGACCTGCCCATCGCGGTGCATCTGGACCATGGCGCCGATATTGAAACCTGCCGGTCCTGCATCGACGGGGGCTTCACTTCCGTTATGATTGACGGCAGCCATTTTTCATTTGAAGATAATATGAATATAACAAAAAAAGTCGTCCAATACGCCCATGAACGCGGCGTTACGGTCGAGGGCGAATTGGGACGCTTGGCGGGTGTGGAAGATGATGTACGCGTATCCGCGGAAGATTCCAGCTACACAAGGCCCGAAGAAGTGGAAGAATTTGTCTCCCGTACGGGCGTGGATTCATTAGCCATTGCCATCGGCACAAGCCACGGCGCGTTTAAGTTTTCGGGCGAACCGCTGCTCAGGTTTGATATATTAGAAGCAATCGGCAAGCTTTTACCCGGATTTCCCATTGTTTTGCACGGCGCGTCCAGCGTGATACCGGAGTATGTCGACATGATTAACGCTTACGGCGGATCCATGCCGGGCGCCAAGGGCGTGCCGGAAGCGATGCTGCGTCAAGCCGCGTCCTTGGCGGTTTGCAAAATCAACATCGATTCCGACCTGCGCCTGGCGTTTACCGCGGAGGTTCGCAAGTATTTTGCCGAACATCCGGATCACTTCGATCCGCGAAACTATCTGGGGGTCGCACGCGACGCCATCAAGCAAATGGTATGCCACAAGATTACCCATGTACTGGGTTGTGCGGGGAAGGCTTAATAGTTAAAAAACGCGGACGCGCAGGATGCCGGGCAGTGCCTGTATCGCTTCGATGACGTGTTGGGCGGGCGCGTCCTCAATTTCAATAACGGTTACCGCCGTTTCCTTCTTTGATTTATTTACCATATTGCTAATGTTTATGCCGTCATTGGACAGGCATGCCGAGATGGCGCTGACCATGTTGGGTACGTTGTCATGGATAGCCATTATCCGCGCGCCTTCGGGAGCCGTTAGGGCTATTTCGGGAAGGTTGACGGAGTTCTTAATAGCGCCCGTCTTTAAATAATCACGCATCTGCGCGGCGGCCATAAACGCGCAGTTCTCCTCGGATTCGGCTGTGGACGCGCCCAGATGAGGGATGCATAGGACATGCTCCTGACAAAGCATTTCATCGGTCGGGAAATCCACAACATATTGGGCGATATGCCCGCCCGCCAAAGCCTTTAGCATCGCGTCGGATTGAACCAGCTCCGCGCGTGAGAAGTTTAAAAGTACCGCGCCCTTTTTCATTTTGCCGATGAGCTCTGTTCCGAATAAACCGCGCGTCTTATCCGTCAGCGGGATATGCACGGAAACAAAGTCGGCGTTTTGCAGCGCTTCCTCCATCGATGCGGCCCGCCGTACCGAACGCGACAGCCGCCATGCGCTATCAATGGAGATAAACGGATCGTAACCGATGACATCCATACCGAAGCCATTGGCAGCGGCATTGGCCACCAGCGCGCCGATCGCGCCCATACCGATGATGCCAAGCGTCTTGCCCCGCATTTCGATGCCCCCGAAAGCCGCTTTGCCTTTTTCTACGAGCGCCGGAACCTCCGCGCCCTTCCCTTTTAACCCGCGCGCCCATTGCTCGCCGCCGACGATATCCCGGCAGGACATCAACATGCCCGCTATAACCAGTTCCGCCACGGCGTTCGCGTTCGCGCCCGGCGTGTTAAATACCACAATTCCGCGTTTGGTGCATTCCGGAATCGGGATATTGTTCACACCCGCGCCGGCGCGCGCGATAACCAACAGAGAGTCAGGTATTTGCTGAGCGTCAACAACGGCTGATCGTACAATAATGCCCTCGGGTACGGGTTCATCCTTCGTAACGGTAAAATCCTCGCGTGATAGTTGCGTATGGATGATGTCGGATATGGCGTTTAACGTTTTAATCTTCATCATGACGCGTTTTCTCCTTCAAACTTTTTCATAAATGCCACGAGTTTTTGTACGCCTTCAACAGGCATCGCGTTGTAGATGCTCGCGCGCATACCGCCGACGGAACGGTGCCCCTTCAGGTTAACGAGGCCCGCGGAAGCGGCTTGCTTAACAAATTGGTTATCCAAGTCGTCAGAACCGGTCACGAAGGTGACGTTCATGCGGCTGCGGTATTCCGGAACGGCGGTGCCGCTGAACAGGGTGGAGCTATCCAGAAAATCATAGAGTATCTGTGCCTTATCGATGTTAATTTTCTCCATCGCCGCCACGCCGCCCTTCGCTTTAAGCCAGCGGAAGCCCAGCATCGCCATGTAAATGCCGTAGGTGTTGGGCGTGTTGTACATGCTGTCGTTTTTGCTTAAAACAGCCCAGTTAAGCAGCGTCGGGCAGCAAGCGCGCGCCGCGCCCAGTAAATCCTCACGAACGATTAATACGCACAAACCGGACGGCCCGATGTTCTTCTGCGCGCCGGCATAGATGACGCCGAAATCGTTGACATCATATGTTTCGCTTAAAATGTTGGAAGACATATCCGCAACCAGCGGTACGTCGGTTTTAGGCATCTGTGTAAAGCGCGTGCCGTAAATAGTGTTATTGGTAGTAATATGTAAATAATCCGCTTCCGGATCGAAGTTGGCCTTTTGCAGATCGGGTATGTACGTGTAGTTGTCCGCGCGTGAGCAAGCCGCGATGTTTACCTTGCCGTAACGCTTGCCTTCCTCCGCCGCCAAATGCGCGAAGTTTCCGGAATCGATGTAATCGGCTTTTTCCGTTTTCATCAGATTAAGCGGTACCGCGGAGAATTGCTGCGTCGCGCCGCCCTGCGGGAACAGAATTTTGTAGTTGTCCGGGATGGACATGAGCTCTTTTAGCAGTTGAACGGACTCGTTATAAATGTCCAAATACATAGCGGAGCGATGGCTCATTTCCATGACGGACATACCGGTGGTTCCGTATTCCAATAAATCTTTCTGTGCCATGAGAAGCACTTCTTCCGACAGCATCGAAGGGCCGGGTGAAAAGTTGTAGACACGCGCCATGCTGAGTCCCCCTTTGTTTTTATGTGGGACGAAATTCGCCCGCCGGACGAAAGACGAGCCCAGTAGTCATTATACACATTCAGCGGGTGATTGCAATACAAGCGATTGTATTAACTTCTCATATTTTCTCGGTACAAGACACAAGATGTACCGGTATATTCAGAAACACGCATGCCCTTGCAGACAGTACTTTACATAAATTTTACATATACCTTACATGGCTGTGATATATATGTCTATAGCGATGTCATACCCTTTAGCGGTAAGACGCGAATGGGAGAAGATTAGCGGATGTCAGGCACGGATCGGAAATCCAAAATTAAAACGCATGCGATTAACTTATATTACGGCGCGTTTCATGCGCTCGGCGATATCACCATGGATGTTCCCGAATGTACCATAACGGCCATAATCGGCCCGTCCGGATGCGGGAAATCCAGCCTCTTACGCCTATTTAACCGCATGAATGATTTAATACCCAACGCGAAGGTGGAGGGCGAGGCCTATTTAGACGATGTCTCCATCTACGACCCCTCGGCGGATGTCGTCACGCTCAGGCAGAGGGTGGGGATGGTGTTTCAAAAGCCCAACGTCTTTCCGATGAGTATTTATGATAACATTGTTCTTAGCCCGAAACGTCATGGGATAAAACGAAAAATCGAATTAGATGAAATTGTAGAACAGAGCCTCATACAGGTGGCTTTGTGGGATGATTTAAAGAATAACTTAAAAAAACCGGGGCTTTCCCTATCGTCAGGAGAACAGCAGCGTTTATGCATCGCGCGCGCGCTTGCCGTTAAGCCGGAGGTCATCTTAATGGATGAAAGCTGCAGCGCGCTAGACCCCGAATCGACGATGAAAATTGAAGAGCTCATGCTGGAACTCGCCAAAAAATACACCATCATCATCGTCACGCACAACATGGAGCAGGCGATGCGGGTATCGGATATATCCGCGTTCATGATGATAGAGCAGGACAAAACTGGCCGGCTGGTGGAATATGCCCCAACCAGACAGATGTTTACGCATCCGAAGGATAAGCGTACGGAGGATTACATCACCGGACGTTTCGGCTAAACGCAAAAAGAACGAAAAGAGTGGTACCACTTAAATGATGCGTCCAAGAAAAACTGTAAAAATGATTCCGGTTATGGTCATCATGGCTTTATGCCTCTTGACGGCTACGGGTTGCGGGAACAACTCCGAAAAGGAGGGTCATTCAAGAGTGATAATAGCCGGTTCCACATCCGTACAACCGTATGCGGAGTTGTTGGAAGAAGCGTTTGCCGTTTACGCTGAAAACACATTATTGTATCAATGTACTATTGATATCCAGGGCGGCGGCTCGGCGGCCGGGCTTACGGCTGCCGAAACAAACGTTGCCGACATCGGCATGTCGTCCCGTGAACTGCGTGAAACCGAAAAAGAACAGCTGCCGTATATTTTCGAAATTGCAAAGGATGGTTTAGCCATTATCGTGCATCCTTCTAACCCCGTTGCGAATTTAACGACGAATCAGCTACGCCAAATCTATACACAAGAAACAAAAAACTGGAGTGAGTTGGGCGGAAACGACGCGGCCATACATGTTATCACGCGGGAAGACGGCTCGGGTACCAGAAGCGCTTTTGAAGAGCTTGTCATGGGAAAAACGGAGGGCATCCATCCCAAAGCCATTGTTCAAAATTCCAATGGCGCGGTCCGATTGCTCGTTTCAGACGATCCGAACGCCATCGGATTCATATCCTTGGGGTTAATAGAGGCGCATGAGGGGCAAAAGGAAGTTAAATCATTAAAGTTAGAGGGTATTGATGCCATACCCGAAAACGTTAAAAACGGAACTTATCAGCTTTCAAGGCCTTTCATCTTTGCCGCTAAAACAGAGCCGGCCGGGGTCAGTAAGGATTTTATCGATTTTATCTTTTCGCCTGCCGGAAAAGCGATACTGGCGCAGGAAGGGCTTATCGTATGAAAATGAAAAAAGAGTTATCCGGTTATGTCTTCTTTATTTTTGCCCTATCAGCCATCTCCGTACTGGCGCTTATCACACTGTTCATTATCGCCAGGGGTGCGCCCTTAATTGCCAAGGTCGGCTTGTTTAATTTTCTATTTGGCATGGAATGGGCGCCCAGCCAAGAGAAGTTCGGCATCTTTCCCATGATTGTCGGTTCCGTTTCAGTTACCTTGGGCGCGGCGCTCATCGGCGTTCCCGTCGGCATCTGCTGCAGTATTTTCTTAACGGAGTTTGCCCCTCCCGCGCTCGGTAATATCTTCAGGCCGGCCATACAGTTATTAGCCGGCATCCCCTCGGTGGTTTATGGTTTTTGGGGGCTCTTGTTTGTAGTGCCTTTTATCAGGAACTACCTTGGCGGACCGGGGTTGAGTATTCTGGCGGGCGCCGTCATTCTGGCAATCATGATTTTACCGACCGTCATCAGCATATCGGAAGTATCCTTGCTGGCGCTGCCGCGTCAGTACAAAGAGGGCGCGCTCGCTTTAGGCATGACCCATTGGCAGACAATCTATTCCGTCATGCTCCCCGCGGCGAAGTCCGGCATTGTGGCCGCGGTTATATTGGGCATCGGACGCGCCATCGGTGAAACCATGGCGGCCATCATGATTTTAGGCAACGCCGTCGCCCTTCCTTCCTCCATACTCGACCCTGTCAGAACGCTGACAACCAATATCGGTATAGAAATGGGCTATGCCTCCGGTGATCATCAACAAGCTCTTTTCGCAACGGGAATTGTCCTGTTTGCCATTATCATGGTTTTAAACGCTTCCGCGCAGTACATCGTAAGGAGGCGCGGCAAGTGAAAAAGATAGGGCATCTGGGCGGCAAAATCGCAAAACTACTCATATGGCTCGCGGCGTTAATGGTGCTGGCGCTGCTGTTTTTTATCATCATTCACATTTTGGTAAAAGGGCTGCCGGCTATCGACTGGCGTTTCTTAACCGATATCCCGCGCAGCATGGGGCGCGAGGGCGGCATCGCCTCCACAATCGTCGGCACCTTAATGGTAACGGCCGTTGCTATCGTCATCGCCATACCCTTTGGTATCGGGTCGGCAGTGTATTTAGCGGAATACACGCATGAAAACATCGTCACCCGTGTGATTCGTTTCAGCGCCGAGGCATTGGCGGGCATTCCGTCCATCGTCTATGGGCTTTTTGGGTTTATCTTCTTTGTCATCTACCTAAACCTTGGCTGGTCTGTTCTGTCCGGCGGGCTGACCATGGCTGTTATGATTTTGCCAACCATCATCCGCACATCGGAGGAAGCCATCCTTGCGGTACCGAATAGTTACCGTGAGGTTAGTTATTCGCTGGGCGGTACAAAATGGCAAACCATTGTAAAGGCAGTCTTCCCGTCGGCTTCGCGGGGTGTTTTCAACGGCGTGATGCTTAGTATCGGGCGCTGTATTGCCGAGACGGCAGCCGTCATGTTAACTGCGGGCTCCTCGTTGGGAATGCCCACATCGCTCTTCGCGCCTACCCGCACGATGGCGGTACACTTTTACATACTGGCGCTGGAAGGCATTTCCATGAAAAACGCATATGCTACCGCCGCGCTTTTAATTATACTTATCTTTATTGTTAACGTAGCCGCCAATATGCTCATGAGTAAGATTTCAGCCAAAGAGTCTGTTAAAGCCAAGAGGTGAAAGCTTTGCCGCCCAAAGTACTGATTCAAAACCTGAATATATACTATCGTCAAAAACAGGTTCTGTACGATGTAAACATGGAGATTTCCGAAAAGCAAATCTTAGCTGTTTTCGGTCCGTCTAACAGTGGTGTCACGTCCCTGCTGCGTTCGTTAAACCGCCTGTGCGACCTGAACCCGGAATCGCGCATAGAAGGCCGGATACTGTTGGACGGGAAGAACATACGCGACCCGGATATCAATGTAACGGCGCTTCGCCGCCGTGTGGGGATGGTCTTCGATGTTCCCACACCGTTACCCCTGTCCATATTTGATAATATCGCTTACGGGCCGCGTTTGGCGGGTGTTCAAAATAAAAAAGCAATCGCACAAGCCGTGGAGCAAGCGTTGCGCCGGTCCGCCCTCTTTGATGATGTAAAGGACAGGTTAAAATCGCCGGCTTTAAGTTTATCCGGCGGTCAGCAGCAGCGGTTATGCATCGCGCGTGTCCTTGCCTTAGAGCCGGAGGTGATACTGCTGGACAGGCCGTGCTCGGGGCTTGACCCTATATCGACCGCCAAAATTGAGGAGTCGCTCATGCAGCTGTCAAAATACTTTACCATCGTCATCGCGCCGCATAATGTGCAGCAAGCGGGGCGTATATGCGACCGGGCGGCTTTTATTCTGATGGGCAAACTCATCGAGGAAGGTTCCAATCAAGAAGTCTTTTCCAACCCAAAAGACAAACGCACAGAGGATTATATTACGGGGCGTTTTGGGTAAAACATTTTTTAGGAGGATGAAGCATGGGACGCGCAAACTTTGAAAACGAACTGAAGCAGCTGCATATCGAAATTATCGAAATGGGCAGCATGGTTGAATCCGCCATCGAGGATTCCATCAGGGCATTTAAAGAAAACGACCAGGAGCGGTGCAAGGACATTATTGAAAATGATAAAAACGTAGATGATTTGGAAAAAAAGATTGAGTCCAAATGCCTATGGCTCATCGCCCGTGAGCAGCCCGTCGCGTCTGACTTGCGTAAAATTACAACGGCTCTCAAACTGATTACCGATATGGAACGCATTGGTGATCATGCGGTGGATATCGCGGAGATTTCCATGCGCATCGACGGCATAAACACCTTTTCCGATTCAACGCACATCCCGCAAATGGCGGCGGCAGCTATTGAAATGGTACATAACGCCGTGACGGCCTATGTGAACTATGACATTGAATTGGCTCACGCAACCGAAATGCAGGATGACGAGGTTGATGAGTATTTTAACCTCATCAAACATGAACTGGCGGAAGTATTCAAGGCGCAGCCGCAGAACATTGATAATGCCATTGACTTTTTATTAATTGCAAAGTATCTTGAACGCATCGCCGACCATGCGGTTAATATCTGTGAATGGGTGCGTTTTTCTCAAACGGGTGAGCATAAAAAAACATTGGTCTTTTAAACACCCCTTCCTTAAAAAGGAGCTGTCGCAAAGTAGTAAAGGGCTGTGACCTGAATAAAACCATATATATCGTAGAAGATGATGACAGCATCCGCGAGATGATTCAATTATCGTTGACCTATTTTTCGTATGGGGTCGTCGCTTTCAGTTGCGCGGAGGACGCATTGGCGGCTGTTCATACGGCTATCCCGGATATGGTCATCTTCGATATCATGCTGCCGGGCATGAATGGCCTGGACGCCGTTAAATCACTTCGCAGCCGTGCTAAAACCCGGGAATTGCCGGTGATTATTCTTACGGCGAAGGATACGGAGTTGGACAAGGTAACCGGGCTGGACAGCGGGGCGGATGATTATATCGCCAAGCCTTTCAGCATTATGGAGCTCAGCGCCCGTATCCGGTCCGTACTCAGGCGCGCGAGCAAAAGCGACGGGTTATCTGCCGGGGACTCGGTTGTGAAAGATTTTCGCATCGACGGAAAGACCCGTGAGATTCAGCTTAACGGTGTTCCCCTTCATTTATCGTTTAAGGAGTACGAATTATTGTGTATGCTTATACATGAGCGCGCGCGTATCGTCCCGCGTGAAGAACTCATCAACGCCATCTGGGGGTATGATTTTATCGGCGAATCCCGGACGCTGGACAATCATATCCGTTCATTGCGGATTAAACTGAATGATGACGCGAATCATCCGAGGTATCTTAAAACATATCGAAACGTCGGATACCGATTCATCGGGGAGTAAGCTGCATGAAAAAAGCGATTTACTTAAGGCTATTGGCAATAACCCTGGCGGCGGTATTTATTTGCGGCCTCATTTCCGCCGTTATTTATGCGGTTTACTCACAAAATCAAACAAAAGAATGGCTGACCAAACTGACCGTTTCGGCAGTTGAAAACTATCATCATGACGCCGATATCGCAGCGCTTGTCAAAGCGGCCGGAGGCAGTCGTATTACGATCATCGCGCCGGACGGCAGCGTGAAGGCCGATTCGGAATTGAGTGAGGGGGAGCCTGGCAATTACTTAAATCATGATGAAGTTCTGTATGCAAAAACCGGCAGTGTGTATATCAACGTCAGAGACAGTGCCGCCTTTGGCAAACGATTCATGTACGCGTCCATTCAAGCGGAAGACGGGAATATTATCAGATTATCGCATGACTATTCGGGCATGCTTCAAAATCTTACCGTACAGTTTCCCGCTGTTTTAGCCGCCGTACTGTCCGCTTTTATCCTCTCCCTTCTCCTGGCGGGGCGGTTTACCAAAACGGTTACGGCGCCGCTGGAAAAAATGGTTGAAGCGTTATCCGTGCGTGAATACGGGCTGCTCAATGCCTATTCTTCACCTTATTATGAAATTGAGAAAATTATCCAAAGCCTGCAGGAGCTTTTGTGGACGATTAGCCGATCGAACAAGCAGCTTCAAAACGAGCGTGAAAAAATACAAGCCGTCCTGTCTAACATGGCCGAGGGTTTTATTTTGGTTGACGACAAAGAAAACGTCTTGCTTTGCAATAACAGCGCCAGGGCGTTTTTTGCCTGTCACAGCGGGATAAAGCTTGAAAACATCTACCAGATAACCCGAAACCGAATGATTAAAGACGCGCTGCGTTCAGCCATAGAGGAGCGGATATCCACTTCATTTGACATGACGCTTCAAGGTTCCCTTGTGCATGTGTATGTATCACCTTCCAAAACAGCCGATAATGAGTCGGGCGCGATTATTCTCATCATGGATATCAGCGCGGAAAAACTGCTTGAGCAGCAAAAGAGAGATTTTTTCTCCAATGCTTCCCATGAACTAAAGACCCCCATCACCTCCATCTTAGGTTTTTCGGAAATGCTGTGTAAAGACATCGTGCAGGATGAAAAGGAGAAGGCGGAAATCATCAGCCGAATTTCGATGGAAGCCAAAAGGATGTCCGCGCTTATTATCGATATTCTAACAATTTCAGAGCTTGAATCGAACGGGGAACGGGAAGAATACGCGGAAGTTCCCTTCAAACAGATAGTCTTGGAAGCCGCCGCTTCCGTAACGCCTGTCATGGAAGATGCAGGTATTACCATGAACATGGATTTAGAGGACTTTCTGTTCCGCGCGAACAGACGCCGTATGTATGAACTATGCGTTAATCTGATAGAAAACGCGGTAAAATATAATAAACCGGACGGCCGTGTAGATATATCGCTTAAGCTGAAGGGCAACCAAGCGCTGCTCGTCATCAGCGATACCGGCATAGGTATCCCGCCTGAATACCAGTCACGAGTGTTTGAACGCTTCTTCAGGGTAGACTACGGTAGGGATAAGAAGATTGGCGGTACCGGCCTGGGCCTGTCAATCGTCAAGCATATCGTCAGCGTACATGGCGGCCATATTACCCTGCAAAGTAAAAAGGATGAAGGTACGACCATAACGGTTTCACTGCCCGTATAGCCAATAGTATAACCGCGGATTGCTATTTCTCCGTATAAAAGGTATGATAAACGCATACGTTATCCGCTCGCGGGAGGTGCTATATATGCTTAAAATACAGCCGCTAAAGGGCATGAAGGATTATCTGCCGGATGAGACGGCCCTTCGCGAGTACGCGCTGAACACCATTCATGAGGTTTACCGCCGCCACGGTTTTAGTCGTATTACAACGCCCATGCTGGAAGAAATCGGCAACTTAACAGGCAGCGAGGGCGGGGATAATTTAAACCTCATTTTCAAGGTTTTAAAACGCGGCGATAAGCTGAGCGAAACGCTCGCGTCCGGCCGGACCGAGGCATTGGCGGATATGGGTTTAAGGTATGACTTAACCTTGCCGCTTGCCCGTTTTTATGCCGCTAACCGCCACTTGCTTCCCCTTCCCTTTAAAGTGATCCAGATGGATCGCGCCTTTAGGGCCGAACGCCCGCAGAAGGGGCGTATGCGTGAGTTCATGCAGTGTGATATCGATATCATCGGAGATGACAGCATCCACGCCGAAACAGAACTAATACATGTAACAGCAAAGGCTTTAAGCGCTCTGGGGTTTGAAAACTTCATCGTCTTGGTAAACGATCGCCGTCTGCTTAACGGACTGCTTGTGTCCTTCGGTTTTTCACAAGAATCGCTGCCGGCCCTGTGTTTGGCCATCGATAAGGCCGATAAAATAGGGGTGGAAGGCGTACGGGCGGAGCTTGTGCAGAAAGGCCACAACCATGAGGCGGTTGACGCGTTATGCGAATTTTTGTTCCGTGACAATTTAACACCGGAAAACGCGGCGGACCGACTCGCGGACAAGGCGTCCGCGGAGAGTTTGGTATGTATCATCCGTGATGTTCACGCGCTGGCAGGTGATAAATACCGTGTCGCATACCACCCGTCCCTCGTGAGGGGGCAGGGTTACTATACCGGCGCGGTTTTTGAAATTATAAGCCCGTCGTTCTCCGGTTCCATAGCCGGGGGCGGGCGGTACGATGGCATGATTGGCAAGTTCACAGGCCAAGCCATTCCCGCCGTTGGTTTTTCAATCGGCTTTGAACGGGTCTGCGCGCTGTTATCAGAAAAGGGGTTCGCCACTTCCGCGCCCGTTAAAATAGCCGTTTTGTACCGTGAGGAGCATGATTTTGCATACGTTTTAAAGAAGGCTGACGATCTGGCACAGCATCACACGGTCACGGTGTTTCGGCAGGCCAAAAAGCTGAGCAAACAATTAGAAACATTAGAAGCGATGGGGTTTGCCTCCGTAGCCTTTGCGGACCGGGAGGAGATAAAGGTATTAGGGCGGTACAATGCATCAGAAAAAACAACGCCGCCGGCCCATGGCACTGCGTATATAAAATAATATCAATATAAGGAGGTTCACTATGAATAAAGTATCCATCCATCACACGGACCTGCTCGCCTCTCCCATTGTATTGGGGATGATGCGCATCGCATCCATGTCTTTCAAAGACGCGGAGAAACTGGTCGGCACGGCATTGGAGGAAGGCATCAACCATTTCGATCATGCGGATATCTACGGCAGAGGCGCGTGTGAAACGCTGTTCGGGCAAGTGCTGAAAAACCACCCTGACTGGCGCGAAAAGATGATTCTGCAGGATAAGGTTGGCATTGTACCCGGTACCATGTACGATTTTTCCGGCAAACATATCATGGAAGCGGTAGAGGGATGTCTGAAGCGTCTAAACGCGGATTCCTTAGATACCCTGCTGCTGCACAGGCCGGACGCGTTGATGGAACCGGAGGAAATCGCCGAGGCGTTCGATCGTCTGTATGACGCGGGAAAAGTAAAGCATTTCGGCGTCAGTAACCACACACCGGTTCAAATCGAACTGCTCAAAACATGTGTCAAGAGGCCGTTGATAATCAATCAATTGCAATGGAGCATCATGCATACGGGGTTAACGGATAATGGAATTCACATGAACAACCATTCGGATGCGGCCATATGCCGTGACGGATATGCCCTGGACTATGCGCGAATCCACAAAATGACGGTGCAAGCCTGGTCGCCGATGCAATACGGATTCTTCGAAGGCGTTTTCGTCGGCAACAGCCTGTTCCCTGAGCTTAATAAAACGTTGGATGCCATAGCGGAACGTTACGCCATCACACCCTCAGCCGTCGCGGTCGCCTGGCTGCTGCGTCATCCCGCCTCCGTTCAGGTCATCATCGGCACTACCAACATACAGCGTGTACAGGCCGCCGTAAAGGCATGCGGCGTAAGGCTGACACGCGAGGAATGGTACGCCCTGTATCAGGCAGCCGGGCATACGCTTCCTTAACAGCGGGGTCGTTCGTTAACCGGGCACCACGCCCGTTCCGTTCAGCATATCCATAATAGCGGTTCCTGCCGCCATCATACCCGCGACGCCCGGTACGAAGGAAACACTCCCCGGCTGCCGTGTGCTTTCTTCCGGCTTGATGGGCCGCTCCGCGGAACAAACAACCTTCACATGCGATATACCGTATTGCTTTTTAAGCTCCCGCCTCATGACGCGCGCGAGGGGACAACCGGATGTTAATGAAAGATCCGCTATCCGCAGCGCGCAGGGATCCAGCCGATTTCCCGCGCCCATCACACTGATAAAGGGCAGGCATGCCTCCCGGGACGCGTTAGCCAGCGCCATTTTCGCCGTAACGGTATCCATGGCGTCTATGATGTAATCGCATGCACTGATATCTGTCAAATGCACATTATGCTTTTGTATCAACAAATCAAAGCACCGTATGGCCATGTCCGGACGGATGGACAGCAGCCGCGCCCGCATCGCCTCCGTCTTGCGCATACCAAGCGTGTTGTGTGTCGCAACGATTTGCCGGTTCAGGTTGCTCAATGTGACGCTGTCGCCATCCACCAGTGTCAGCATGCCCACGCAGCCGCGAGCGAGGGCTTCCGCCGCGTGGCCGCCCACGCCGCCAAGCCCAAAGACGGCGGCGTGTTTGTCACGTAACAGCGCCGTCGCTTCAGCGCCTAATAGCATTTGTGTCCTGGAGTCCATTGAGTCCGTATTCATACGTATACGCATCGCTCCGTTGTATTAAATAAGGAAAGGATTAAACAACCGAACAGGTATTATTCTTAATAAGAATAGCACATGTAAAGCGCGGGGGCAATCCGGTGGTGATACAGGGGAGAGTGAGAAGGGGTTAGGGGCTAGGGGTTAGTAATAACGGGGAGGGACGGTTTAACCGCGAAATACACGAAATACACGAAAGATGACGTGACAAGGGCAACGAGTTAATCGGGCTATACAGACACCAAGGTTACGTCTTCGCGAGCCGTGTGAACGGCGTGGCGATCCAGATTTCTACATTTTTTTCATTTTTTAGGCAGATTATTATAACAAGGTAAGGAACGCTGGATCGCCACGCTTCGCTCGCGAAGACGTGCCGAGGGAGGGGTGAGATCTAGGGGTTAGGGGTCAGTGATGACGGGGAGGGACGGTTTAACCGCGAAATACGCGAAATACACGAAAAGGGCGGGAAGGAACCCCGGATTGCCGCGCTAGCCCGCCACGCTTATGCTCGCGGCTAAAGGCTCGCGATGATGAAACAAAGGCAAAGCATTATTGAGATATAAAACTACCATCATTTACGTCTTCGCGAGCCGTGTGAACGGCGTGGCGATCCAGATTTTTACCATTT
>Ga0123353_10007662_pt1 | contig 14630 bp, 12 predicted proteins | sample TergutLab28metaG_3_FD_92763 | JGI IMG/M metagenome (GOLD analysis project Ga0123353, IMG submission 92763) | Labiotermes labralis P3 segment gut microbial communities from Petit-Saut dam, French Guiana - Lab288 P3 | ecosystem: Host-associated > Arthropoda: Insects > Digestive system > Gut ... | reverse complement strand
TTCAATAAGGTACGGATTGGTTTCCGTTCCGTTTCCGTTTGTCCATGTGGTATGAGAGCCATCCCATACGCTTACTTGTGCTACCGCAGCGGAAAGCATTACGCACATCGCTGCAAAAAATAAAAATGTTTTTTTCATAAATAATTTATTTTGGGTAAATATGAGTTTCTGTAGTTCGTACATTTTCAATGCACAAAAAAAGATATATTTTAAATAGTTACTGTCGGTAATTTGACCGACAGGGGTGTCGGTAATTTGGGCTACATCTCCCATGTAACAAAACGAACGACTACCATATTTTAATTTAGCCAGCGGCACCGAGAAATTAACCAATAGTCATTTTTTTCTATTTTCGCGCCGGAAAAATATTTTACTATGAAAAAAGCATTTCTATTTTTACTCACAATGAGCCTGTTAACGTTTGTTTTCGCCCAAGAAAAAGCCAAAGCAACGTTACCTTCCGTAGATGTAAAAACATTAGACGGAAAAACTTTTAACACCAAAAACATTCAAAACGACGGGAAGCCCATTTTGATAAGTCTGTGGGCAACTTGGTGCAAACCCTGTATTGCCGAGCTTATGGCAATTAACGACGTGTACGACGAGTGGCAAGAGGAAACCGGCGTTGTACTCTACGCCATCTCTATTGACGACACTAAAACCTCTGCCAAAGTAGCACCTTTTGTAAACGGAAGAGGCTGGGATTATGTGGTTTTGCAAGACATTAACGGAGACTTCAAACGCGCCATGAATGTAGTGGATGTCCCGTTTTTATGCCTGCTTAACGGAAACGGGGAAATCGTTTGGTCGCACACCTCCTACGCCCCGGGCTCAGAAAAAAAGGTTTTTGAATTGGTAAAGAAAGTGGCACAGGGCGAGGAGATTAAGAATTAAGAATTAAGAGATAAAAGTTTTTATATGAACTTAACAAATATTCAATCAAAACCCTTTCGTGCCTTCGCGCCTTCGTGCCTTCGCGCTTTCGCGCTTTCGTGCTTTCGTACCTTTCTCCTTTTCTCCCTTCTCCTTTCTCCCTTTCTCCCTGCTTCCGCCCAAATCAAAGTCGGTTCCGGCACCATTCGCGGCGATTTCTCTTTCAACGGTATGTATTACATTCCCGATTCATTAATCGGCGCACGAGAAGTGGACTCTAAAGTAAGAGCCAACGCGTGGCTTAACCTGAACTACACCAATGGCGGGTTCTCCACCGGCGCAAGATATGAGTTTTACTTGTTTCCATTAATTGATTTTCAAGATATTAATTATCAAGGGCAAGGCATTACTTATTTCTTTGCCGATTATAAAAACGATTTTATTCAAGTAACCGGCGGCTACTTTTACGAACAATTCGGACAAGGCTTAACTTTACGGGCGTATGAAGATCGTAATTTGGGAGTGGACAACAGTTTGCTGGGCGGAAAGGTAAAAGTAACCCCATGGAGAGGCATTCAACTCAAAGGCGTATGGGGCATTCAACGCTATAATTTCAATTTCGATTATACGAAACGAAACGACCAGGTACGCGGATTAGATGCCGAATTGGCGCTGGCAGACATGATTCCCAAACTTTCCGAAAAGGGCGTAACTTTAACCGTGGGCGGCAGTTTTGTAAGCAGATTTGAAAAAGCCGAAAATAAAATGTTTGATATTTACATTGATACGGCTCTATATGGCGACTTCTTTGAAAACAATGTACAGGCATTTACGCCCACCGACCAGCCTAACGTGGTAAGAGTTCAAGGCATAATTCCTTCGGAAAACATTCCGCAAAACGTGGCTTCCTGGGCAACAAGGCTCAACTTTGGCATTAAAGGATTTCGTTTGGAAGGAGAATATGCTTCAAAATTTAACGACCCCAATCTCTCCAACGAATACATATTTAAAAAAGGAGAAGCCTTGTTTGTATCGGCATCCTACTCTATGAGAGGTTTGGGCGTTTCCGCTTCTTTCTTACGCGCAGACAATATGGATTTCCGCTCGCAACGCGATGCCGTTCCTGCTTACGCGGTGCTTACTTTAAACTACATTCCGGCCATAAACCGGCAATACTCCTACCAATTGCTGGGAAACTACGGCTATGCCAGTCAGCCCAACGGACAAATCGGTGCACAGGCGCAAGTGAACTATCAAATTCCAAAAAAAACGAAAATAGGCGGACGGTATGGAACGGACATCACGGTGAACTATGCCCGTTTCCATGATATTCAAAAAACGTTTGTCCCGCTTTCCGATACTATTGGAACTGTTACAGGAACAGAAGGTTACACCTCAAAGTTTTTTGCATTTGGAGATAATTTGTTATATCAAGATATTGGTTTTGATATTTCTCGCCGTTTCAATAAACATTGGAAATTAATGCTAATGTACAATTACATCAATTACAATATGGGGTTGCAAGGAAAATCGGGCATGCTCAACGGCAACCACGTAGGTTTTGAATTAACTTATAAAATAAATGATGCTCATGCACTTAGATTAGAAAATCAATATTTGATCATTCCTAAAGAAAACGATTTGGCGGACAAAGATAAAGGAAGTTGGATGTTCATGTTGTTAGAGTATTCCATATCGCCCAACTGGTTTATCACGGTGAGCGACCAATGGCATTTTGGAAATGCAAAAGGATTGCACTACCCTAATGCAGCGGTAGCTTTTGTTTACGGCACTACACGTTTGGCGCTCAACTTCGGCAAAACGCGGGCAGGGATTTTGTGTGTAGGTGGGGTTTGCAGAACGGTGCCGGCTTCGTTTGGGTTGGGGTTATCGGTAACGACTACGTTTTGATGTAATAAAAATATGCTCACAAAAAACAAACTTCTATCACTCCTCGCAGACACAGAAAGCCACCAAGCCGAACGGACTGCCTCTACTACAGACATGGATAAATTTTGTCAGGCAATTTGCGCATTTTCAAATGATATTTCCGGAAGTGGCAAAAACGGTTATTTGATTCTTGGTGCACACAATAACGGTAAATTATCCGGACTGAAAGTTGATGACCGCCTTTTGCTCCAAATTTCGAATATTCGTACCGATGGAAATATTTTGCCACAACCGGTTATGTCCGTTGAAAAGTTCAGTTTTGATGAAGGAGATTTATTAGTTGTAGAAGTTCAGCCATCGGAGATTCCACCGGTACGATATAGAGGTCGGGTTTGGGTACGGGTTGGTCCTCGCAAAAGTTTTGCTAACGAAGCTGAAGAGAAGATTTTAATGGAAAGGCGACTATCAAATATCCGTACCTTCGATGCTATGCCTTGTATCGGCACAACGATTGCAGATTTGGATATTCCGATTATCAAAAAAGAATTTTTGCCACAGGCTGTTGCCGAAGATGTTTTAGCAGAAGATAAACGAAGTATTGAAGAACAACTTGCCTCGTTAGGTTTTTTCGATTTACGCTATGATTGTCCAACTTATGGAGCAATTATCCTGTTTGGGCACAATCCAGAACGCTATCTGCCCGGTTCATACATTCAATATGTTCGTTTCAAAGGAAAAGACCGAGCCGGTGACATCATCAACGAATATAAATTTAGTGGAAATCTTTGTAGAGAATTAACTAAAATAGACGCATTTATCGCTGCCGGAATTTCACAAAAACGTCCCATTCCGATAAGTGTTTTACGAGAAGAAACGGTTTCCAAATATCCACATTGGGCAACACGCGAACTACTGATGAACGCCATTATGCATCGCGATTATGAAAGTAATGCGCCGGTGCAATTTTACGAATACGATGACCGGATAGAGTTACTAAACCCCGGTGGATTGTATGGTAAAGTTAGTCCTGATAATTTTCCGAATATCAGCGACTATCGCAATCCATATATTGCGGAAGCCATAAAGATTTTAGGATATGTTAATCGTTTCAGTCGCGGTATTTATCGAGTGCAGAAAGAGTTAATTGAAAATGCTAATGGTGAGGCTATATTTGATTTTTCATTGACTACTGCTTTTAGAGTTGTGGAAAAGATGTCTGAGAAGTATTTTGAAGATGGTTCCGGAAGCGAGGAAAATAAAGTAAACACTACCCGAAAACATCCAAGAAACGTCCAAGAAACATCCAAAAAACATCCAAGAAACATCCAAGAGGATATTTTACAAACGATAAAAAAAAACCCTCTCATCACACGCAAAGAGTTAGAAACTTTATTAAACTGCTCGCACGGAAGCATCAAGTATCATATATCACAATTAGTTCAACAAGAGATCATTAAACATGAAGGTTCAACAAAAGCAGGAAAATGGATAATAAAACAATAAAAAATGAAAAAATGAAAAAACTAACCTTATTACTAACCGCCTCATTAATCATAGCAACTGCCTGTAACAAAATAGACACTTCCCAAAATGTTTTCGACATCATCAGCCCGGTTGAAGTAACCTCTTGGGACCCGGAATACGCCCAAACGGTTATTCAAAAAATTTACGTAGAAGAGTTTACCGGACATACCTGCACCTATTGCCCTGACGGCGCACGCAGGCTAAAAGCAATAATGGATGAATACCCTGACGTTATAGCTACTGCAATTCATTGTACAGATCTTGCCAAACCCGTTACCGGAGACCCTAATCCTTTCTCTAATGATTATAGAACTCCTATGGGAATTGTAATTTGTGAAGATTTTAAAATTGCAGGAATCCCCAAAGCAACCATTAACAGAATGCCCGTTAATGATACTGAATGGGGCTTTGGCAGAACCGTTTGGCGTAGCGCTATTGAAAATATGGGTAGAAATAATGTAAGAGCCGGAATTGAATTACAGTGCACGGTAAATGAAATTACCCAGGAAATTGAAGCCAATGTAGCGGTAACTATTATTAAAGACCTGCCTAATCCCGTGCAAATCTGTTTGATACTGCAAGAAGACAGCGTTATTTCAGGACAATTAGACGGGAGCTCAACTAATATAGTCGAAGACTATGTCCATAATCACATGCTCCGCGCCGGATTTAACGGAAACTACGGCACAAAACTTACCCCAAACGGCATGGTAGCAGCAGAACACAAATATTTAACTTCTTTTAAATTATCTTATAAAAACTCATTCCCTGATTCTTATATTCCGGTAGTGATTAAAAATTGCAGCGTAGTTGCCTATTTAATTGATAGGGTAACCAAAGAGGTAATACAAGTGGAGTATGTACATTTACAGTAATTTAGCCTTTTTACAAACATGAATACCACAATTTCAGAAAAGCAAAGAGAGCGCCAAATATACGAAGTAACTATTACGGGAAGTTTAGTGAGCTTGTTTTTAATTTTGGTTAAATTTCCTGCGGGAATTTTGGGCAGAAGCTCCGCTATGATCGCCGATGCCGTTCACTCGTTATCCGATTTTATTACGGATATTATTATCATTGTTTTCGTAAGAACCTCTCAAAAGCCCAAAGACGAAGAGCATGCCTACGGACATGGCAAATTTGAGACGCTTGCTACCTTAATTATCGGCGTTGTTTTGTTTGGCGTAGGTGTGGGTATTGCCTGGAGCGGAATAAGCAGCATTCACTCCGTAATAAAAGGCGAGTCGTTGCCAAACCCCGGAATTGTTGCACTTATAGCAGCTTTAGCTACTATTGTGTCAAAAGAAATTCTCTATCGTTATACCATCATAAAAGGGAAAAAACTTAATTCTCCAGTCTTAATTGCAAATGCATGGCATCACCGGAGCGACGCGCTCTCTTCCATTGGAACGGCAATAGGCATTGGGGGAGCTATTTTCTTAGGCGGCAAGTGGGTAATCCTCGACCCGCTGGCGGCATTAATTGTCAGCTTTTTTATCATTAAAATGGCTTCCAAATTAATCATGCCATGTTTAGACGAATTGTTGGAACGTTCGCTTCCGGAAAGTACAAAAAAAGAAATTAAAGAAATTATAGGCGATTTTAAAGACGTACAACACCTCCACAATTTGCGCACCCGAAAAATCGGAAACTACTATGCCATAGAATTTCATATTAAAATGGATGGTAAGAAAACTTTAGAAGAAACCCATGACCGCATTACCGAAATAGAGTTAAAACTTAAGGAACGGTATGGGAGTGGCACTTATGTTACGATTCATTTGGAGCCGTTGTAAAACAATTAAAGAGGCTGTAATTTAAAAAAAATCATGTTAATTTGCCCACAAAATTTTTATACATGTCAAAAAGAATTTTAGTAGTTACCGGCGGAGGCGATTGCCCCGGATTAAATGCAGTAATCAGAGGCATTGTGAAAAGTGCCAAATTAGATGGAAATTGGGAAGTCATCGGGAGCATGGAATCCTATAACGGTCTGCTAAAAGATAAAATAGAGATTAAGCCACTTACTGAAAAGGAGGTTGCCGGCATTCATGTAAAAGGAGGTACTATTATAAAAACCACTAACAAAGGAGGCCCTTTTCAGTTTCCCGTACAACAATCTGATGGCTCATGGAAAGTAGAAAATCGTACGAAAGTATTATTAGAACGCTTAGATGATTTGGGCATTGAAGCCGTTATTAGTATTGGTGGCGATGGCTCGCAGCGCATATCGCTCGAATTGGCAAAATTAGGCGTAAATATAGTGGGCGTGCCTAAAACGATTGACAACGATTTGTCGTGCACCGACTTTACTTTCGGTTTTCAAACGGCGGTAGAAATTGCGACTGAAGCGGTGGACAAATTGGTAACGACAGCAGAAAGCCACAACCGTGTATTTATTTTGGAAGTGATGGGGCGCGATGCCGGCTGGATTGCGTTATACACGGCTTTGGGCGGCGGTGCAGACGTGTGCATCATTCCTGAAATTCCTTACGATCCTAAAATTATTGCGCAAAAAATTGCCACGCGATATAAAGATGGAGAAGGGTTTTGCAACATTGTCATTGCCGAAGGTGCAAAAGATGTGACAGGGCAGATTACCGGAAAAGCACCCACCGCTATTGGCGATGAACACATTAAATTGGGTGGTGCCGGAGACAAACTGAAACAAGAATTGCAACAACTTGGAGTACAATACGACATCCGTGTTACCGTATTGGGGCACTTGCAACGCGGCGGCATTCCCATCGCCTACGACCGCATCTTAGCTACTGCATACGGAGTAAAAGCATTTGAATTAGTAAAAGAAAAAAAATATGGAAACATGGTAGTTTATAACCATCCTAACGTTACGTACGTGCCACTTGAAAAAGTAGTAGAAAAACCCAATTTTATCAATCCTAAATCCAACTCATTCCTATGCGCTGCAAAAAAAATCGGAATATCTTTCGGAGATTAGAACCTAAAGATTTAAAATTTAAAAATTTAAAGAAACTAACCAATCTTTTGCTTCTTGTTCCTTTCTCCTTTCTCCTTTTCTCCTTTCTCCTTTTCACGCTTACAAGTTGCGATAAGCAAGAAATGATTATTAATAGTTGGCATTTACAAACCGTTTTAAAGAATGATGAACCTTATAATGATTCGCTGCTATTTAATCTAATACCCAAATATACGTACTACAGCTTTTACTATGCGAATAGCTTAAATGTGAGTACTTTTGTAAACGGGCAATATACCTCATCCGCTACTGGGTTCTATCAGTTCACAAACAATTCGACAATAAAGATGACTTTTACGCTTTTATATCAGCGATACGAAATTACTGCTAAAATTAAAAAACTAACTCGAAAAGAATTAAATCTTGAATATGAAGAGGATGGGGATATTTATTTTTTGAAATTATTTGGGAGATAGTTTAATGGCACAAAAATTGTGAAAATATATAATTAATTGATTTTATCCTATCTGTTAATTTTATCCTTTATCGCCTCTATCGCCAAAAAATTCCTCGGCGAAACCACATCCATCCACCCCGATTCAATAGGATACACCCGATTTTCCTTCACAGCATTTAACAGCGTATAAGGATATGTCTTTGCAAAATGTGCTAAATCCTCTGTGCGCACAAAAATAAAATCCGGATTTTGAGCAAACAAGTACTCACGACTAATATTCCAGGTGGACAAGCTATCCCCAATATTCCTCCCCCCTGCCAATCGAATAATGTCACTAATATGCGTATTCGCCGGCGCCGTAAAATCCCCCGCCACCCCAAAACTCACCACATAATAAACACTCCTTCGTTCCTTCGTGCCTTCGTGCTTTCGTGCTTTCGTGCCTTCGTGCCTTCGTGCCTTCGTGCCTAATTTATACTCCTCCAATCTTCCACCATAGTATCCCACCAACGAATCCGCCCCTCCCCTATTATCCACAATCTGCCCAAGAACCTTCAACACCTCCAACATCCCCTCCAACTTCTCTTCTTCCTTCAACGCAATCACCGTAACCCCCGATTTCTCCAACTTTTCCACCTCATTCTTAGGAATAATTGACCCAATAAGCACCACATCCGGCTGCAACGAAACGATCTTTTCAATATTAATGTTTTGTAAACCTCCTACTTTAGGAATATACTCGGTTCCTTCAGGAAAATTACAATAATCAGAAATGCCAATCAACTTATCCTCAGCATGAAGCAGAAATAACATCTCCGTAATTCCTGGCGAAAGCGAGATGATTTTCTCCGGTGCTTTATCCAATTTTATCTCCCTATTATAAGAATCGGACAGGCATAAAAAAGACCCTGCCCCATCGGGGAGATGAAGGCAGGATCCACACAGAGAAATAAAATAAAAATATACTAATGCCCGAAGGCAAATAGTCGTTTTTTTAGACATGGCAAAAGTATAATTTATTATATACGCTCAGCTTCTCAAGTACATTATTTTTTACGTGTATATAATCATCAACTCCCGCTTCATTCAATGTATCAATGATTTCAGTAGGATTTCCGGCGATTAAAACCGGTATTTTTTGCGTATTTTTCTTTATTTGCTGCGCAATTTCAACTCCCAGCGTTGCGTATTCTTCATCCGAACTACATATCACGATGAGGTCAGGGGTAGCATTTAGAGCAGCTTTTACCCCTTCTTCCGCATTTGCGAAACCGGCATTGTCTAAAATTTCGTAGCCGGCGCACCCAAAAAAGTTGGTAATAAAGCCGGCTCTCGCCTGACGCATCGCCAAATTACCCACTTTAAGCAAAAACACTTTCGGACGATGCTGTTTCTTGGCAAACGCTTCCGTTTGCAAACGCAACGCTTCAAACGCCGCCGCTCCACGATACGACTTCAAACCCTCAGAATCACATATTTTGGTATCCTCAATTTTATCCAACATACACTCATTAGTATTCGGATATTGATTCGTGCCCAACAAAATATATTTCCGTGTCGCAATATCCATATCGCGCTTTTGTGCGCTTTTTTCAATTTCCGTCTTTATTTTTCCGTTTTCTATTAATGTAATAAAACCTCCGTCCACCTCTGTTTCTCGGAATAAATTCCAAGCATGCTCAATGATAGAATTGGTCAGGTTTTCAATATAATAGGAACCAGCAGCAGGATCAACCACTTTATCAAAATAAGATTCCTCTTTTAAAATAATCTGCACATTTCTATTGATGCGGCTCGAAAACTCATCTTCTTGTTTATAAGCTACGTCAAACGGTTTCAGCGCAATAGAATCTGCGCCGCCCAAAGCTGCCGACATCGCCTCTGTAGTAGAGCGCAACATATTCACGTAGGGATCATACAACGTCTTATTCCACGAAGAAGCCACCGTATTAATGACAATATGATAAGCGCACTCGCACGCCGGATGATATGGTTCTATTAAGGTGCTCCACAGCAAACGTATCGCTCTTAATTTGGCGATTTCCATAAAAAAATTAGAGCCTACGGAAAGCGTAAATTGCATTTTAGACGCAATTTTTTCTGAAGGAATCCCTTTTTCGGTAGCGAAAGCCATGTATTCATTAGCAACTGCCAGCGCGTATCCCAATTCCTGAACAATGGTCGCGCCTGCATTATGCATGGCCAATCCATTAACATTAATGATCTTGAAAAGAGGAAGAAGTGAGGTCAAAGCAAACAACTCAACCACTTCTTGCAAATCGGTTGCTGCATTTCTATAAAATTTTCCCTTTTTCAGTGCATAAATAATCGCATCAAAATCAATAGCGCCTGCAATTTTTGTTTTATCTAATTGATGTTCTTCTATATATTGAACAAACCATTTCATTAACTCAATATATGAGGTTGCGCAACGAAATTGCACCGCATTTTTTTCTAAGTCTATTTGATGCAATAGCGAGGTTAAATCTTGATAAGAGGTTACATTTTTTGTACAAAACGAAACAGTATCCGCACCTTTTTTTAGCGCGTTAATTGCATTTGCATTTGCCTTTTTCGGATCTCTTTCCGTAATTTCCTGCACAATATTCCATTGATTATTTTTTGTTTTAAAGCCTCTTGTATAAGGAAATTGATTGGGCAGTGCTTCTAAATATTCTAACGAATCAAGGTCTTCGGCGCGATAATAAGGTTGCACTTGAAAACCTTCATCAGTGCGCCACACCAATTTTTTTTGATAGTCTGCACCTTTTAAATCTTTATGAATTACTTCTTCCCATTGCTCGGTATTTACCAGTGGGAACTCTTGAAACAGTTTACTTTCAATACTCATTAGTATAAATTAAATGTAGGCTGCAAATTAATATGATTTTTTGGAATTAGCTACCGAGATAAAAATAATTTCGGTTATCAATTAAACTCCTCCGCCACAAAATCCTGATATGCCGTCAAAACTTTGGCGCGCGAAAGGAAGCCGACATAGGTTCTGTCTGATTTGATAATCGGTAAGTTATAGTTGCCGGTGCGCTTAAATTTTTCAATCACTGTTCTTGTCGAATCGGTTTCATACAGAAACTCTTCAGGCTCAATCATTAAATCTTCTACAAAAGTGGTGTCATATTTACTTTGGTCGAAAATAGTTTCGCGATGATAATCCATGACCAATAATCCGATAAATTTTTGTTGTTCATCAACCACCACAAACAGATTGCGGGCAGATTGGGCAATGATGCGGGTGTAATCTCTTAAAGTGCTGCGAGTGGGAATTACCGCAATATCATGATCAATCAAAGTGCGCCAATCTACTTTCCTCATGGCGAAGTAATCTTTGTTATGGGTTTTCAACTCTCCTTTTTCTGCCAATTGTTTGCCATACAACGAGTATTTTTCGATAGGAGAAACGATGAGGTAAGATATTGAAGAAGTGATCATTAAAGGAATGAGCAAGGAATAACCGGTGGATAATTCCGCTGTTAGGAAAATCGCCGTAAGCGGGGTCAGCATTACCCCTGCCATAATGCCGGCCATGCCGGCTAAAATAAAGTGTAAATAAGGTAGTTGCAATCCGAAAAACACGTTTAGGCAGTGCGAAACAAAAAAGCCGCAAAACCCGCCGATAAATAATGACGGCGCAAATGTTCCGCCCACCCCTCCCGATGCGGTAGTAATCGAGGTAGCAATTACTTTTAACAAAATAATTGCCAAAATCATTCCCAAAAATAATAAAGGCAAAGAGGTAAATCGGAAAAGAGGTGAGTCTCTGAAGATTAGCTCCGGCGTATCGGAAGAAAGAATTTCGTTAATGTAAATATAGCCTTCTCCGTAAAACATGGGGAAAAAGAAAATTAATCCTCCAAGCAACAATCCGCCGAAAATCCCCTTCAAGTATTTACGCTTTATTTTTGAAAACCAGCACTCAACCGTTCTTAATGTTCTTAAAAAATAGAGAGAAATGAGTGCCGTAAAAACGCCAAGTAGCAGATAGTAAGGCACATCTTTAACATTAAAAGCATCAACTGAGATGGTAAACAATACGTGGTTTCCCATAAAAAGTATGGAGAGCACAATTCCGGTAGCCGCCGAGATCATGAGCGGCAATACGGTAGCCGCCGTGAAATCTATCATTAACAGCTCTATAGCAAAAACGAGCGCGGCGATAGGCGCTTTAAAAACGGCTGCAAAGGCGGCGGTGCACCCGCAAGCCAGCAACAAAACCGTATTTTTTGGACTCATATTGAAATAGCGCGCCAAATTAGACCCGATTGCCGAGCCTGTGAGCACCATGGGCGCTTCCAAACCGACCGAGCCGCCGAACCCCACCGTAATAGAACTCGCCACCATGGAAGAATACATGTTATGATGCTTCAGCTTTCCGTTATCTTTACTTATGGCACTCAATACTTTACTTACGCCGTGGCTGAGGTCATCTTTTACCACACGTGTTACAAAAATAATGGTAAAAATTATGCCCAACAAAGGAAAAGCCAAGTAGAGGTAATTGTGTTCCGCATTGGGAAAAGCATCTGTTAAAGAATAAGCCGTGAGGTGTAATAAATTTTTGATGATGATAGCCGCAGTAGCTCCAAAAACCCCTGTAAAAAAACTCAAGAGCAGTATGGTATTGCTAATTCCCAACTTTTGCTTGCAGTAGCGCCGCAGTTTGGAAAAATAGGATATGAAATAACGGGTAAATTTGGTCATCATAAAATTGTACAAAAATCTATTTTTTTATTCAAAATTCATTAATAAAAAGGTTCTAATGGAAAGATGCTGAACGCCGTTATAATCTGATTCTGAAAAAGTTTTATCCATTGAAACCACATATTTCGGGTAGTTATCTTTGATATTCTCCAAATTGCCAAACTCACGTTCAACAGTCTCTTGATTTGTTAATAAATAAGCAACTTGCACGTACATATACTTCCCATTTTTTTCTCCCACAAAATCAATTTCCCTATCGGAAAGTTTTCCTATGTAAACCTTAAATCCATTTGAAATGAGGTGTTTACACACTACATTTTCCAATAGTTTCTGAATATCTCTAATCAAACTGAATCCGGTTAAAACGTTTCTAAGCCCCAAGTCTTCAAAAAAATACTTATCGTTATTATCAAAAATTTTTTTTCCTTGAATATCAAATCTTGGGATTTTTTTAACAACAAAAGCATTGCACATTGCACGTATATAGTTGATAATCACAGATGGATTGACATCCATGTTTTGTGATTTTAAATATTTACTGATATTTAACGCCGAAACATAGCTTCCAATATTATCAGCAAGATAATGCGATAATTTTTCTAAAAAAGCCACATTCCGAAATTTTTCTCTACTTACAATATCTTTAAGTAGAATAGTAGTATATAAATTCTTAAGATATTCATTTACTAAATTTTCTTGTAATCCTAATTCAAACAAATGGGGTAGCCCTCCGTAATGAATATACTTTTCAAAACTTTCATCACTATCGTTAAGTTTGTGAAAATCAAGAAATTCTTTGTAGCTCAAACCGTGAATATGAAACTCAATGTATCTTCCGGATAAATAGGTTGCTAATTCCCCTGAAAGTACTTTCGCATTGCTCCCTGTGCAAAAAATGTCACACTGCTTTTTTGATAAAAAACTACGCACTGCTTTTTCAAAATCTTTAATCTCTTGAATTTCATCTATAAAAAGATAATTCTTTTGATTAGGCACCAGTTTTGAAGAAACAAAATCAACTAATGATTTCGCCTCCGTAATGAAATCAAAATCAAAATCTTCTTTATCAATAAAGATAATATTTGCATTTTTATTTTGGTTTTTAATGTACTGTGCAATCATTTTTAGCACATAGCTTTTGCCTACGCGCCGCTGACCAACCAAAACTTTTATCAAACTTTTGTCTATGTAAGGAATTATTTTTTTGCAGTAATCGTTACGAAGAATCATTAGAGCGTAATTTTTCGGCAAAAGTAATAAATTTTGTTTATAAACAAAGAAAACTGTTTTTTTGGCGATTATTTTGTTTATAAACAAAATCACCAGCCTCTTCCACCGCCGCCGCCGCCGCCACCACCGGAGAACCCGCCGCCACCACTTCCCGAACCTCCTCCCGAAGTTGAACCAATTGTGTTGCTGAAAGTTCGTGGAAACTGCAATTGATAATTCTTTCCTTGTTATTAATTGCTGAATTGCATTGTTGCCCGAAAATTATAGGACATAGAAGCAATAGAAAGGCATACAAGAAGATTATATTTATAGGAATAATTGAGAAATTGCTTTTTCGGAAGTACAGGCAGTACCATATTTTCATAATTTTCAATTTAGTTCCTCTTATAATTTTTCAACCAAAAAACCTTGCAGAAAATGTGTTCCTGTTGTTTTTGAGTTTAAATTTTGATTGACTACATATTTTTCCTGAATGTTGTTTTGCGACTCAAATAATTTTCAACCAATTTGTTTTTATCAATTTTATGACTGATGCTGTAAGGAAACTCATTTACAATGTCAATATCTCCCGGAATCATGTAATAAGGAAGTTTTTTTTCTAAAAATGGGATGAGTTGTGCTAAAAGTTCATCTTTTGACATTTCTTGGGTTAAAATTACAAAAGTTATTATTTTTTTCACTTCATTATTGCGCTTCAATGCCACCGTAACGGCATCGGATATAGAAGGATACATACTTATTACCGAGCTGATTTCATTGAGCTCTATTCGAAAGCCGTGCATTTTTATTTGATCATCATTTCGCCCGATACAAAACAGCATATTATCTTCATAATAAGCTAAATCACCTCTTTTAAAAGCACGTTTGCCTTCGTGTAGAAAGAATTTTTCTTCCGTAAGCGTCCGGTCTTTAAAATAACCGATAGAAACATGATCGCCGGCAATGATTAATTCACCCTCTTTGTCCTCAGGATTTGTCTTTTCAATCAACAGGGCGCTT
>Ga0123353_10007661_pt1 | contig 14630 bp, 10 predicted proteins | sample TergutLab28metaG_3_FD_92763 | JGI IMG/M metagenome (GOLD analysis project Ga0123353, IMG submission 92763) | Labiotermes labralis P3 segment gut microbial communities from Petit-Saut dam, French Guiana - Lab288 P3 | ecosystem: Host-associated > Arthropoda: Insects > Digestive system > Gut ... | reverse complement strand
GTTCCAATTTGACCAAGGTCAAATTGGAACACTAACCCCGTCCCCCCTGTTCCACCAATCTGGGACACCAACCCCGTCCCTCTGTACCAATTCACTCAACCTTGATCATTTCGGCGTCGTTGTAGAGGGTTTCCAGGCGGTAGAAGTCGCGGGTTGCGGGGCTAAAGATGTGTACTACGATGTCGCCGTAGTCGAGCAGCACCCAGCTGCCACTTCCCTCGCCTTCTCGGCCAATGGGCTTGAGTCCGCATTGCTCGCGCAGAGCATCCTCAACCGCCTCAACAACGGCGTTGAGCTGTATTACGTTGTCTGCCGTAGCCAGGATAAAGTAGTCAACAATCACCAGGCTTGGCTTTACATTGATTATCACAACATCGGATGCTTTTTTTGACAGGGCGCCTTCAGCCGCAGCCCTGGCCCAATCGACAGGTTCGCCGGTTACCGTTCTTTTCAATCCTGCTCCTTTGGCATTAGTTCGTCCAGGTACTCTTTCTTCAGTAAACGATAATAGCGCTTCATGTAGCGATACATCTCCAGAGCATAGTCACCAAAGGCATCACCCAGGCCTTGCTTGTACTCGGTCCAGATGCTCCAGGTAAAGGCAGAGAGCGCTACGTACAGATAGAGCCGTGCCTCTTCGGTGCGAGTGGGCTCTCGCTGAAGATAGAGGCGCAGCAGCTTATCCATCTCTTCCTTTGAGTAGTAAGTATATATGGAGAACATGGCAATATCTATGATGGGGTCTGCCATGCCGGAATATTCCCAGTCGATAACGCGAACTTCTCCGTCTTCCAAGAAGAGTAGGTTGGCGTAGATATAGTCAATGTGGCTCAGGCGCTCGGGTATGGCCAGATAATCCTTAAAGGCAATAAGCTCATCTGCCCAACCGCGCACCAAGGCGTAGTCCTCAAACAAAATGGAGTTGCGCTCGTTGGCCAGTGCCTCGTAGTATGCAATGCGCTCTCCCACGTCAAACTTGTAGTCAACCTGGATATTGGTTGCGTGCACCTCTCGCAGTTTGGCCATCATGGCCACCAGGTCGTCGTCGTTGTAGGGGTCTCCCACGCGCGCCTCATAGAAACGGGTTATCTTCACCCCGGTGTTCCCGTCAAAGTAGATAATCTCATCGGTGATGTCAAAGGGTTTCATCAACTCATAGTTGTTCTTTTCTTGGCTCCGGCTGATAAGCCTTTCGGTGCCAAGACCCGGCTGCCTAAAGACATACTTTTTGTCATTGACCTCAAAGACAAAACTGCGGTTGGTCATGCCCCCTTCTTTCATGGGCCTGACATTGGTGATTTCTGCCTGGGTAACGCTAAAAACCTCGGCAATGGCGCTGAGAATCTCGTTGCCCGAGTCATTGATATAGGTGGGGTCATAGGCTCGTAAGTCATCAAGGAGCTCAAACTCGTAAACGTTGCTCGCGTCTTGCCTGTTGATGTGGATAGGAAGCTCGTCGATGTTCTCTTTGATGATGTGCTCCCAGAAGTAATCTTGGGTTCCGGGGCGGGAGTAGTACTCCTCAAGATACTTGAGATACTTTTGCGAAAACTCGCGAGTAAAGAAGGCAGGTCCTATCATGACCCAGTCGTCTTCTGCGCCAAACTCCATACGTATGATGGTGTCACGTGCGCCTACTACCGCGCGCCAGTCCTCGGTCTCCACCTCGGAGTATATGCAGCTAATCCAGCTGCGTGGCTCGTAGGCATGAAAGATATTTCTTTCCATCCAATTGTCAGCAACCAAAACATAGGTATTTTTGAGTTGCTTACGTACACAATGCAGGCTCACATAGTTATTTTTGGTGGAGTACTCGGGGTTATAGACCAGCTTAACCCCGTAGGCATCAATGAGGTACTCAAACTTTTCTGCTAGGTAGCCCACAACAATGGTGATATCGGTTATGCCTACTTCAAGCAGCTGCTCTATCTGCCGGTTAATCATGGGGGTGTCATTGACCTTGAGGAGTCCCTTGGGCACGTCAAAGGTAAAGGGCACCAGCCTGCGCCCAAAACCTGCGGCCAGTATTATGGCGTTATCCACCTTAAACTGCTCCAGCCACTCCAGGCCGGTTTCGGTTATCTTGTAGATGCCTTCCTCATGCTTTATGTATTCCCTTTGCGTGGCTTCTCTGATAAGACTGTTCACCGTTCCGATAGAAACACGCAATTTCCCGGATAGCTCCTTTTGGCTGGTGATCTCCTTTTCAGTCAAGGTGCGACACAAAAGAGCAAGATTGTTCATTAAGCTACCTCGGTTTCCCACAAGTGAACATACAGTAGCAAAAGATAGTGATAATGCTGTACAAAGTCAAGCAACGCAAGAGTAGTCACAAAGCTGGGGCATGGGTGGTTCGGGTTCTGGAGCGCGTGCGGGGCAATTCGCGTAGCGAATTAAACCCCGCGGTTTGGCGCAGGCCTCCAGGTTCTGAACCACTCATGCCCCAGCTTTGTGACGGACGGACCGCCCCATTTGTTATAATCGTCTCATGAATGGGCTTACGGTTGTGATACAGGCAGGTGGGGAGTCAAGGCGCATGGGCAAGCCCAAGGCGCTGGTGCTGTTTTGCGGGATTCCTCTCATTTGCAGAGGTCTCAAGCGGCTGAGCGGTATTGCCGATCAGCTCATTATCACTTCTAATCATGTTGAGAGCCTTGAGTTTCTCTGTAGCGGGGTTACGCGAGGCGATCTTGAGCTCTATGCCGATGTATACAACATGAGAGGGGCTCTCAGCGGTCTTTACACCGCGCTCTATTACGCAAAGCAAGCTTCAGTTGCCGTGGTGGCCTGTGACATGGTGTTTCCTTCTGCCTCGTTGCTCAAGGCCGAGCACGAGGTGCTACTGAGTACCGAGGCTGATTTAGTGGTGCCCAAAACCACACATGGTTATGAGCCCTTCCACGCGGTTTACCGGCGTGAAACCTGCCTGCCTCTCATAAAGGACGCCCTTGATAAGGGCGAAATCCGTGCTACCAGCTGGTATGATAAGGCTCAAGTGGTTGAGTTCACCCTTGATGATGTTTTGGCGGCTGACCCCCGTGGCGGCTCTTTTGTCAACGTCAACACACCGGAGGAGCTGAGACACATAGAAGAACGAATACTAACAGGAGAAATGACGGAGATATCCGGATGGGACGAGCATTACTACACGCATGATCCCAGCCTCTGTAAGCCGGGATACTCCTGCGGATACCTAGAAGTCTGACCTCAAAAGGAGATATCATGCGTTTTCAAGTTATCGACCATCCCCTGGTGGCTCATAAGGTGCGCCTTTTGCGCGATAAGGACACCAATACAGTGATTTTTCGCATGGTATCCAACGAAGTGGTTTCGCTTTTGGCCTATGAGGCAACCAGCAATGTCAAAACCGAGACCGTGCAGATTGAGACCCCCGTGGCAACCACTACTGCGGTGCGCCTTGCGCGAGACCCCCGCCCCATCATTGTGCCGGTGCTGAGGGCCGGACTGGGTATGCTTGATGGCATGATTCAGTCCATGCCTACCGCAGAGGTGGGATTCCTCGGAATCCGTCGTGATGAAGAAACCCTCACTCCTCTCACCTACGCCAACCGGCTGCCTGATGAGTTATCAGGCCGGCAGTGCTACATCATAGATCCCATGCTGGCCACTGGCGGCACGCTGATTGACACCGTGGACTACCTGGTAGAGCGGGGCGCCACGGATATCACCGCCATTTGCATCCTGGCTGCGCCCGAGGGCGTTGAGGCGGTGCGCACGGCAGCAGCGCGCCACGGAAACACCCTCAAGTTGAGTGTGTTTGTTGCGGCACTTGACGAGCGCTTGAATGAGCTGGGTTACATCGTGCCCGGTCTGGGTGATGCCGGCGACAGACTTTACGGTTACGTGGACTAGGCTGGTTTGAGCGTGCAGACTTCTTTACCTACAGCTTCATCCGCAGAGCTCCCCATTGGCGTGTTTGACAGCGGCATTGGCGGACTCACCGTGGCCCGCGAGATTGCCGTTTGCCTGCCACACGAGTCTCTCCTCTATTTTGGCGACACCCTGCGCTGCCCCTATGGGCCCCGCTCGCTTGATGAGGTTGAAGGCTTTGCTCTCCAGATCTCGGAGTGGCTGGTTGCCCAAAAGGTCAAGCTCATCGTCATAGCCTGCAATTCTGCCACTGCGGCCGGCCTTGAGATTATTCAGCGTCGCGTGCAGGTGCCCGTCATTGGGGTCATTGAGCCGGGAGCTCGTGCAGCGGTGCAGGCAACCACCAGCAGGCGCGTAGGCGTCATCGGAACAATTGCCACCATAGAAAGTGGTGCCTATACGCGCGCCATCCGCTCCCTCGATGCGGGAATCACGGTATTCAGCGCTGCCACCCCACGTTTTGTGGAGATAGTGGAGCAGGGTATGCGTCTTGACCGCAACCCCATAGAAGACATCATGGCTCAAACCGACTCTCTCTACATCCGCCCGGCCTTTTCTGAGATTGCCCGTGACTACCTTGACCCCCTCAAACGCTGCAACATTGATACACTGGTTTTAGGTTGCACCCATTATCCCCTGCTCATGCCCCTTATAAGAAGTATCATGGGCCCGGAGATGCAAATCATTTCCTCGGCAAGAGAGACGGCCTTGGAGGTCTTGAACACCCTGGAGCGCCGAGGTCAGCTTGCCTCGCCAGAGTGCATACCTCACCACAGCTTTGTTACAACCGCCTCCAACTCAGCAGATTTTGTCCAACTCGGAAGCGCAATATTTGGCAGTAAGCTTGAAGACGTAAAGACGGTTTTGATAAATGAACTATGAATTGAGTGAACATGCAAAGAATCAGCATAGCAAATCAGAGAAGTAAAGGCAGAAAGCCAGAAGAGCTTCGCCCTATCAGCTTTACCCGTGAGTATCTCAGCAGTGCGCTGGGCTCCTGTTTGGTTGAGTTTGGAAACACACGCGTGCTCTGCGCTGCCAGTATTGAGGATAACGTTGCCAGCTGGCTCAAGGGTAAGAATCGTGGCTGGGTCACCGCCGAGTACTCAATGCTACCGGCCTCCACGCCAACGCGCACCAAGCGTGAGACTATGGGGCTCAAGGGGCGCACGCAGGAGATTCAGCGCCTCATAGGCCGCTCGCTCCGTGCGGTGGTGGATACCGGAGCCTTAGGAGAGATTACCATGACGGTGGACTGCGATGTATTGCAAGCCGATGGAGGCACCCGCACCGCCGCGATTACCGGCGCCTGGATTGCCATGAACGATGCCTTTGTTGCCTGGCACAAAGCGGGAAAAATCAAAACCAACCCCGTCTTTGACCAGCTTGCCGCGGTAAGCGTGGGCATGGTAGACGGTGTATGCCTGCTTGACCTTGACTACCTGGAAGATTCACGAGCAGAAGTAGACATGAACCTGGTTATGACCGGCGCTGGCAGATTCATCGAAGTGCAAGGCACCGGAGAGCGCACCAGCTTTGACCGCGAGCAACTCAACGCACTCCTCGACCTGGGCACCCAAGGTATCGAAGCCCTTTTTGAACTCCAAAAACAGGTACTCGCCCATTGAACCTGACGGGGGGCTAGACATTTTGTCATTTGCCTGCTTGACCGGCGAATCCATAAGCACTGTATAAAAGGTACAATATTAGTATGAATCAAATCAAGCGTATAGTAGTAGCTACTCATAACAAGCACAAAGCAGAAGAAATCCAGGCTATCTTGGACATACCCGGCTGGGAGCTTGTATGCCTGGATGAACTCGGCATCACCGAGGAGCCGGTTGAAGACGCCGACAGCTTCGCCGGAAATGCCCTCATCAAGGCCCGCTTTGCCCACAGGGCAACGGGTCTGGCTTCACTTGCCGATGACTCCGGTATTGTTGTTGATGCCCTTGACGGCGCACCGGGTGTTTTCTCTGCCCGTTATGCGGGTCCCGGCGCCAGCGATGCAGATAACAATGCAAAGCTGCTTGTAGCCCTCAAGGGCGTTCCTGAGGCTGAAAGAGCTGCGCACTTCAAAAGCGCAGTGGCATTTGTAGATGAAGACGGCACCGAAACCGTGGCAGAAGGAAGTGTGCATGGCAGCATAGGCTTTGAGCTCAAAGGGAGCAATGGTTTTGGTTACGACCCACTTTTTTACCTCAAGGCATACGACTACCGCTGCACTATGGCTGAGCTAGAGGCCGAAGAGAAGAACACCCTCTCCCACCGATATCAGGCGCTCAGCCGACTGAGGGAGAGCCTCTCCCCTGCTGCCCCCGCAGAGATCGTAGCCTTTGACTTTGACGGAACGCTCATTGCTGCTTCTTCACCGGTTAAACTCATCGGCCGACTCAACCGCGACCGCATCATGCCCAAGCGCAATGTTCTGCGCAGCCTCGTCTGGGGCATATGGTACAAACTGGGCATTGAGCGCGACCAGCGTAAGCCCCGCCGCTACCTGTTTTCTTCTTTCAAAAAGTCCCACGCAAGTGATGCCAATGCCATTATGAAGAACCTCTATACCGAGGAGCTGCGCAACTATCTTCGCCCCCAGGCACTGGCTGCCCTGGAGGAGCATAGAGCCAAAGGCAGGCATCTCATAGTAGTCAGCGCCTCCTTTGAGCCCATTATCGAAGAACTCTGCAAAGAATTGAACATTAAAGACTTTATCTGCACCCGCATGGAAGTCATTGATGGTTCATATACTGGCGAAACGCTCACTCAGCCACCAGAGAGTGTGCAAAAACTGGTACAGTTTACCGAGTGGGCAAATGCCAAGTTTGGCATCGGCGGATGGGTTTTAACCCACGCCTACGGCGACCACCATTCAGATGTACCCTTGATAGAAACAGCCCTTCACCCTGTTGCAATTGATCCGGACAAAAAACTGGAGGCTCTTGCCAAAGAACGGGGCTGGGAGATTCACCTATGGCCACTTTAACCAAAGCCCGGAGGACAATATGAACGAGTTAGCCAGCGGAGTGTATAACGTCAGTGTTTTAAACCCCGGTTTGCGCGTGTTTGACGTAGAGATGTGTACCAACTATGGAACTTCCTACAATTCCTACGTGGTGTGTGGCGCATCAAAGATTGCCATCATCGATGCCAACCACGCAACCTTTGCCGATGAGTGGCTTGCCAAGATAGAGGCAGTGCTGGAGGGGCGCAATCCCCATTACCTCGTGCTTAATCACACCGAGCCCGACCACAGCGGTGCAGTGCTGGCCTGTCTTGAAAAGTGGCCCAGCCTCACCATCGTATGCTCTAACTCGGCCGCACTCATGATCAAGAACATCTCCAACCGTGCAAACCTGGCACCCCAGACGGTCAAGGATGGTGACTCACTTGATTTGGGCGGTTTAACCTTGGAATTCTTCAACGCGCCTTTTTTACACTGGCCTGACACGATGTTCACCTGGCTGCCTGAGCGCAAGATTGCATTTACCTGTGATTTTTTGGGTGTGCATTTTTGTGAGCCACAGGTCTTTGATCATAGAATTGTTTATAGCAGGGAGTATGCTACCTCCTTTGCGGAGTACTACGGAGCCATCATGGCCCCGTTTGCACCCTGGGTCTTGAAGGGGCTGGAAAAGCTTGAGCTCCTGAGTCCAGAGATCGTTGCAACGAGTCATGGCCCCCTCCTCACCAGGGGCTGCCTCTTGGAGCAGGCAATGGAAAACTACCGCCAGTGGTCTACCAAGCCAGAAAACAGCGCCGCCAAAATCTCCGTGTTTTACTGCAGCGCTTACGGCTACACCAGAAAGCTTGCAGAGAGGATTGTGGAGGGCATCAGTAAGGCCCTGCCTCAATCTGAGGTGTGCGCCTACGACCTGGTTGGAGCAGACCTGTGTTTGATGGCCTCTGAGCTCAACAGCTCCAGCGCATTTTTGCTTGGCTCCCCAACTATCAACAAAACTGCCCTGCCTACCATTTGGTCGCTGCTTGCACATATAGATGCCGTTAATATCGTCAAGCGCCCGGTTGCCCTTTTTGGCTCCTATGGCTGGAGCGGCGAGGCTCTGCCGCATCTTGCTGAGAGGCTCTCCACCCTCAAGGCAGCCGTCTACGAGACTCAGTTCAAAGTGCAATTTGCGCCTACTCAAGAAGATCTAGCGGCCGCAGAGGCTTTTGGCAATGAGTTTGCTCAGAGCCTGAAATAACGCAGTGCGGAGCGCTGTTGCTCGCTTAAATGAGAATTGCTGGTTATGACTCGTACATTACATGCCAATATACTCGCAGGTGGCTTTATGGTTGTTATTGTCATCTTGGGCTTGACGCTCTTCTTGACAACTGAACCAACGCGCGAGCACGAAATCCCAGAGATTGCGGAGGCCCCGGTCCAGGTCATCAATGTCCAAAACCTTGAGCTGGAGTTGTTTGCCCTGGAAAAACCAGACCCCTTATCTATTACCCAGCTCCAGGCTAACCTTTCCTCATTTAAAGGCGAGACTCCTCTTGTCGCAATTGGTGGCTACCCTCTTGGCTTCTTCGAACGAGACCTGCTCCAGCCTGTTTTGCCATTAATTGAGGAGAAAGGTTACCAGCTGGGCTTTCTTTTGTTGGACATCAATACTGGCTGGGGAGTTGCCTATAACGCTGATGAAATTTTCTACTCAGCCAGCAGTATCAAGGGAATCTACGTAGCCAGCGTAACCGCAGAGCAACCTGAGCTAGCCTCCCTTTGGGCAGGCACCATGCATGCCGCCATTCAGTCTTCAGACAATGATGCGTACTTTGCATTGCGTTTGAGCCTAGGAGATGACTTCATAACCAAATGGTGCCAACAAGCAGGCGTAGAGCCCTTTGACAACGGCGAATGGTTCCCCTATTACTCCTCCAGAACACTCGCCAAGCTTTGGCTGAAGAACTACGAGTACTTTGAAAGTGGTGGCACACCTATCAAAGAGGTAGAGTCCTGGTACGGCAAGTCATTCAATTCCCTGATACATGAGAACCTGGGAATGCTGTATGAGGTTTCTACAAAGCCAGGCTGGATTGCCGATGAAGAATTTGTCTCTACCGTTGATGCCGGAATCGTCTATGCCGGCGGCAATCCCTATCTCCTGATAATCATGACAGATGCTCCCATGCACATGGTAGATCTGGGTCCTCTCATACTTTCACTCGATAGAATTCAGAGCCGCATGCATGAGCCTTCCTACCTGGGATAAGCAAACAAGAAGTTAATCATCGCTAGTATATCCTGGCCATAGGTAGTGCCCGGAACTGCCCAGCGTCCGTTGAGGCCTTCGAGCGTTGGCGCAATGCCTCGGTATCCCAGCTGCTCAAGCAGATGAAAACGCGGGCTTACGATGGGAGAAGCAAATTGTGACGCAGGAATAGTGGTGGCGTAGCCTTTGAGGTGCTGCACCTGTGCGCGGAGACCAATGCGCACGCCATCAGCGCCATAGCCGCTGAAGTCTGCGCCGGCAGCGCCGCCATTTGTAGCGCCTAAACCGCCAAAGTTACACTGCCCTACACTGACCTGCCCGCCAAACTGCAGCCAGCCTGTCTCCTTCATTGCCTGGCAGAAAACAACCTCAGCGCGCACTCCTTCTCTGTTTGCTTCTTCTAGGAGTATCTGGCACCAGGCGGTGATATTGGGGGCGCCGTATTGTGTATACACAGCGGCCGGATAGGGTCTACCCGTGCTGTTGAAGTAATTGACCATCTGGGCAACCGTGGTTTGCGAGGAGCCCATTATCGCGCTATCGGAGCCCTTAAATTGCACGGAAGCTAAGGTTGATCCCACATGGGTCCTCGCTCCGTGGCCAGGGGTGAGATACACATGGGCAAGATAGCTTCTGGCAGTAGTTGTGCTATAGACATGATCCCTGATATTGATTGTGGCAACCCAGGTGCCGTTGCCCATATTGCGCGCGTTGTGCCAGATGATGTCGGACTGGTTAGTGTTAGACCACACCGGTACCTGTACTGCCACCACTCCTGAAGGTGAGTTGATATTGCTCGTAACCACTTCAAAGGTGCCGGCAACTTCATTGATGTTTCTCACCGCAACCGTTGCCGTTGGACTGGCAATAGTGAACGTGGTGCCACCCACATGGTTTTGCACGCCCGAGATTGTGGCATAGACATGTGCGGTATAGGTTCCTGTGAGCTTATGGTTACTCGTAGTGACCGTTGCTATCCAAGAGCCGTCAGCCTGTCTTTGCGCGGGATACCAGATGAGGTCACTTTGGTTGGCGGATCTCCAAACAGGAACAACCACTGAGCTTGCTGAGGGCAAGTACCCACCAGAGACTCTAATGGAAGCATTCATTTGGTTGGAGGTCACGGTTGCAGTGACACTCACCGCTGGAATATTTGTTGTAGCCGTGGTAGTTGCTAAGTTGCCAGCTACGCCATTTGCTGCAGTGGCGTACACGTGAACTTGATAGGTACCGGTGGCAAAGCCGTGGTTGGCAACGTTGACGGTTGCTCTATAGGTGCCATTGGCCTGACGCGTGGCGTTATACCACACGAGGTTGCTCTGATTGGGTGTTGACCACACCGGAACCAGTACCGAGGAGAGTCCTGATGGCGTGTTAGAGCTCACCACTACGTCAAAGGTAGAGCCAACATTGTTTTGGATAGTAATTGTTGGGGTGAAAGAAGCTATGTTGAACGAGGTGGCGGCAACGTGATTAAACGACCCAGCAATGGTGGCATAGACGTGGGCGGTATAGGTGCCTGCCAGGCGGTGGTTAGCTGTTGTGACAGTTGCTATCCAAGAGCCGTCAGCCTGTCTTTGCGCGGGATACCACACGAGGTCACCTTGGTTGGATAATCTCCACACCGGCACAACTACTGAGCTTGCTGAGGGCAAGAGGCCGCCAGAGACTCTAATAGAAGTGTTCATCTGGTTGGAGGTCACCGTTGCAGTAGCACTCACAGCTGGCAGATTTGTTGTTGCTGTGGTGGCAGCCAAGTTGCCGGCTACACCGTTTGTAGCAGTGGAATACACGTGCACTTGGTAGGTGCCGGTGACATAACCGTGGTTGGCAATGTTGACTGTTGCTCTATAGGTGCCATTGGCCTGACGCGTGGCGTTATACCACACGAGGTTGCTCTGATTGGGTGTTGACCACACCGGGACCAGTACCGAGGAGAGTCCTGAAGGTGTGTTAGAGCTCACCACTACGTCAAAGGTAGCGCCTACATTGTTTTGGATAGCTATTGTTGGAGTAAAGGAAGCTATGTTGAAGGTAGTGCCGCCCACGTGGTTAAATGAACCGGCTATTGTGGCGTAGGCGTGTGCGGTGTAGGTGCCCGCTAGGCGGTGATTGCTTGTTGTAACTGTTGCTATCCACGAGCCATCAGCCTGTCTTTGCGCGGGATACCACACGAGGTCACCTTGGTTGGACAATCTCCACACCGGCACAACTACAGAGCTTGCCGTTGGCAAAAGACCACCAGAGACTCTAATTGAGGTATTCATCTGGTTAGAGGTCACCGTTGCAGTAACACTCACAGCCGGCAGGTTTGTTGTTGCCGTAGTAGTGGCCAGGCCTCCGGTTAGACCATTTCCTGCAGTGGAATACACGTGAACCTGGTAGGTGCCGGTAGCATTGCCGTGGTTGGCAATGTTGACGGTTGCTCTATAGGTGCCGTTAGCTTGACGAGTGGCGTTATACCACACGAGATTGCTCTGATTGGGTGTTGACCACACCGGAACCAGTACCGAGGAGAGTCCTGAAGGTGTGTTAGAGCTCACCACTACGTCAAAGGTAGCACCTACATTGTTTTGGATAGCTATTGTTGGAGTAAAGGGGGCTATGCTAAAGGTTGCTGAACCAACGAGTTTTTGCGTACTGTTGGCAACCGCATAGACGTGAACGTCATACGTGCCGGACTCACGGTGGCTCAGAATGGGTACGGTTGCGACCCAGTCACCGTTGCCTTGTCTTACCGCGTTATACCAAATGAGATCATTTTGTCCGTTTTGTCGACCCCAAACGGGGACTCTCACTTGAGTCAGCCCGGCTGGTGCACCTGTTCCTGCTACCGTGATAGTAACGTTCATGTGGTTTGGTGCCACCACAACAGAGATAGTTGGGTTCCAGTCCCACTTTGCCAGTCCGTAGTAAGAGGCAATTCCTGTAGCTGTAGCAATCCCCAAACGCTGCAAGTTAGCTTCTACACTCAGGAAGGCAGCATCGTTGGAATTATCCATAAATGCATACTCAACAATGACAGCGGGCAGGTTAAACAGGCGGCTCGCGCTGATTACCGTATAGTAGTCAGTGATGCTGCCGTCAGGATAGGTTGCCCCACCAAAATCTCTGGTTTTAACGCCTCTGTTTGCCAAGCCAAGCGCTGCAAGCCTAGCCAGAATCTGTCGAGCCAGGGCATCGCCAATAACATGTGTTCCGTAGTTGTAACTACTTTGATTGGGAACCCACACCTCTGACCCTGTGCCTCCACCTGCGTTGTTATGGATGCTGATAAAGACAGTTGCGCCGGCGGCAACGGCTCGGTTTACCCGCTCTGTCAAGCCCACAAATTCGTCAGTTGTGCGCGTCATGAATACCGTAACTCCCACGTATTGAAGCAACTCGGTGCGGCAGTAGTTGGCAATCTTTAGATTAAGGTCCTTCTCAAGCATGCCGTTATGTACGGCTCCTGGATCAGTTCCACCGTGACCAGGATCCAGGGCAACAACTACATTCCCTTGCTGAGGGCTTGTTGATTGCGAGCTGAGAGGCAGCAGTAAGGGATTATCACTCAGCCCCGTGTCTTCTTCTGCTAAAGAAGCAGACTCACTCACATCCAGGGCCTCCTCAATACTCTCTACACTGGAGAGATTTCCTTCTTCATCTATCGTATAGAATCCAAAATCTGTTTGGCCCGGCACATTGGGAACAACGTCAAAGCGTAGAGCGTCTTCTTCAATATCAAAAACTATCTGGTACTGCTCATCACTGTTTACTATGCAATAGGTCAAGCTCTGCAGTGCATAGGTAGACATCTCTGAATTATCAAAGAATATGCAGGTAAACAGGAGGGCATTTTGAGCGATTGCCTCACTCGGCAAAACCAAGGTCTGCCCTGTATACAGATCAACAAGAGTCAGCTCTGCACTCGCTACCTCATCGGCTTCAACAGGGAGAGCCACAACAATGTTTTGTGTTTCAAGTAAAGAGAGCTCAGAAAACTCGATAAAGACAAAGTCAGGGGTCTCTCCCTCAAGAGAGGCACTGTCAGTTGCTGGCTCAAAACCAAGTGATGTTACTGAGCTTTCCGTGGGATTGTGCGCCCTGCTCAAGTCTTCAACTGAATCTTGTGCTTCTGCAAAACCTGGTGTTGGGCCCTCAGCTGCTCCCGTGTCATCGGCAAAAGCAAACGTACCGGGAAGAGCTAGGGAAAATACAAGTACCAATACCAGAGTAGACGCGAGTACTTTGTGAAGGGGATTATTCTTGTGATACATAGAAACACCTCGCTATAGCATCGTTAATCAATTGTGCTGGGTTCAATGCCTGAATGAATTATAGCCCAATCGGTTATTCTGTGTTAAAAAAACACATTCCCAAATAACCGACTGGGCTAATAAGCGCCATCTCTATTGCTGATAAGCAAGCAATTCTTTGACTATTGCCATTAAATCTTTGCCGTAGTCACTATCTGAATTAGCCCACTTTTCACTCAAATCTGCAAGATTAGGTGCTGAACCCCGCCCAAACCGTTGCGTGATTTCTTCCCATAACACACTCTCACAGGCGTTTTCTAAGGCTTCGTTTGAGGCAAAACACTTAAGGAGCTGCACCTGAACCCTCAGGCCAGCCTTTACATCAGCAAAGCTCTCACCCTCAGGTTTTTCTTCAGTGACACCAAGGCCGCCATAATTACACTGCTCCGGCTGAATAGCCTCGGTAAAGCGTAACCAGTTTGTCTCTTTCATGATCTGAGCAAAGAGCACTTCTGCCTTAACACCCTCAAGCTCTGCTTCCTCAAAAATGAGCTCGCAGAATTCCTCGATGGTTGCAGCACCCAACGAATTATAGACCGTGGAAGGATAACTGCCGTTTGAAGCATTAAAGAAGCTCACCATTTGATCGACTGTTGTGTTTGATTGGCCAATAATCTTCACTTCTACAGAGTCCAAGCTTGGTGACTCTGGTAAATCAACTCCGATTGGTTCTTGGACTTCATCAATGGGTTCAATGACCTTGTCGACCTCTTTCACTTCGTTGATGGGATCCAGTATCAGGCTATTCAAACGCAAGGCCGAAGTTGTGGTGGCCAGATTGCCAGGCACTCCATTTCCTGCAGTGGCATAGACGTGGATGTTGTAGGTTCCTGCGATATTGCCGTGGTTTGCTATGTTAACGGATGCCCTATAAGAACCGTTTGTCTGGCGAGTGGCGGTATACCACACGAGATTGCTCTGGTTAGGGGTAGACCAAACCGCGACCCGCACTGCGCTCAGTCCTGACGGTGTTAGGGAGCTTACCACCACGTCAAAAGTGCGACCGACATTGTTTTGAATGGCAATCGTTGGAGTGAAGGTGGTGATGTTGAAGGTGGTAGCGGTTAGGTATCTTTGACCTCCTGCAATAGTGGCATAGACATGAGCGTTATAGATGCCTGCGAGGCGGTGATTGGCCACATTAACGGTTGCTATCCATGAGCCGTCAGACTGCCTTTGTGCGGGGTACCAGATAAGATCGCTTTGGTTAGCAGATCTCCACACTGGC
>Ga0123353_10007660_pt1 | contig 14631 bp, 8 predicted proteins | sample TergutLab28metaG_3_FD_92763 | JGI IMG/M metagenome (GOLD analysis project Ga0123353, IMG submission 92763) | Labiotermes labralis P3 segment gut microbial communities from Petit-Saut dam, French Guiana - Lab288 P3 | ecosystem: Host-associated > Arthropoda: Insects > Digestive system > Gut ... | reverse complement strand
TGAGCAACAACAGAACGGGATGTTTTATTATGTTAACATCAGCTACTCCTAACCCTTCAACACTGGCCTTGGTGCACCATACGGCCGTGAGTGCACCTAACGACACTACAAACTTACAAGCCGTCCTTCCTGGTCAGTAGTTGGAAATTATCACCTTCCCCCACCTTCCATTTTCAAGGGTGGAATAAACTCATCTCTTCTACAAACCGACTGTGTTCAATTCTGTCCAGTTGAAAAATTACTATAAAAAATTTTCAGAAAATATGACAATGCCATGTTATGTTCTCCACATAAAGGTTCTTGGGATCTTACAACCTATCGGTTGCTAATGACCAACGAGGTACCGCAGGAGCTTGCTGCTTCCATTCTATTCATGGACTTCCCTGAAAACGGAGGTAGAACGCTCCACTCGTATGTCAATAAATATTTATCAGTCGACATGAATTCATATAGTCGAAGACTGGACACAGCAATCAGAAACACAATCTCGCATTTTTTATAGTAAAACCAACGAGATGCACCAGTTTCTTAAATTTATTTTATTTTGGAGTAGCACTCTACATGTTTCGGACGGTCTTTCCGTCCATCATCAGAAGTCTAAGACTGTACATACAGCATCAGGTATATGTCAAACAGATTCTGCTGACTGCTTGCTAGCGGGAACGAGAGTTCCATCTCTTTTCCGCTAGCAAGCAGTCAGCAGAATCTGTTTGACATACACCTGATGCTGTATGTACAGTCTTAGACTCCTGATGATGGGCGGAAAGACCGGCGAAACATATAGAGTGCCACTCCAAAATAAAATAAATTTAAGAAACTGGCGCATCTCGTTGGTCTTACTGTAGAAATATATCACGATGCACGGCCCTACGAACGTCAAAATCTCGCATTTGTACGTCTTTTTGTACGAATTTTCACTGGAGATGGATAACTTAGATGTGAATCTCGATTTCTCGATATAAAAATAATATACATTTGTAATTTTTTTGTACAGCATTATTTATTTCCAGCATAATACTGTAAATTGCCGGTACCTTCAGATAAATATTTTCCATTAACGTTTAAACTTAGTTATATGCTATTTCAAAAGTAAATATGACATTTAGAGAAGTGTCTGATATTCACAGAAAAAATACCTGTTTTATCCACTTTGTCACCCTTTCGAGAGAGAGAGAGAGAGAAAACCTAATTGGAGGAAATTCTAAAATCCATCTTTATAAAATAAGCGTATGTTACCGACAAATATTTAAATATAGGGTTTTTAATGTTATCTGAAATTGTCTATAACGTGTGACGGTGTAAATCTTGTTCTCATTCTGTCGTTAGTGGTTTGTAAGGCGAATAGGTGGATGAAATGAACATATCTCCTAAAATCTGCAATAATTTATCACTCTTACTTATATCATGAATTTTCGAAAAGATATCTTGATCCAACGTGTCTTATTCAAGTACTCTTCTGTTTTTGAGTAAAGCATTTGAAATTATAATTTATGTACAAAACTGGCGAAAAATTATTACTTATTGAAATACCTGTTACATCCCGACCGAAACAAAATGTATTATCTTATGTGTCCGTACACACATGCGTTGTTAAACACAACAAGCCTCAACAAGCCTTTCTGTTATAATGAAACCCTAAACATAACAGTTTCAAAGGCTTTCATGCATACGAAGAGTTAACGGTAAACTTGCTCTAATGGACGTGTGCAAAACAAAAAAGGAAGTGGAATTAAAGATTCGCGCTTTCGCAACCTCCGCATCTGTTGGATGATATGGTCAATTTCAGGCATTGCCCACTGTGCCTCAAGGAAAAGAGCCCCGTCACCCACTGAACATGAAGATATGTAAGCTGCAAACCCAAGCCAGTTTAGATACCCCTGCCCGTAATCAAACCTAAGACTACTCGGTTGTCCAGGCAGTAGCCATGTCACTACAGCTACTATGATTTCTCGGTACGCCACCATACCGATAACATTAATCTGAAATTCCATTGGTATGACTAATAAATATGGACAATTACATATGTAATCAATGTCATATTTGTTCGTACATTTAACCGTCAATATGTTAAACACTTCTTTTGGTGAACTAAAATAAAGACGTTGCAATGTTTGAACTCTTACCTGATGATTTGTTTCCTTCAACCAAACGATGATTGGTTTCATTCTTGACTTCAGAGCCACAGATCTGGTTAACGAAAGTAACTAACAAGAGGACCAGAAGAGAAAGTGAATATAGGGATCCCATCACAAAATATTCAGTGTATCATTCGTGAGATCTGTGATTAAGAAAATTAATTACCAGCATAATTCAACACTACAACCACAGAAAGCAGTAGTTAGTAAAAACATTATCCTCGACTGTACATGTAACTTATTTTGCTACAGCAGTGGAACATGATTCGTGTTGTTTATCCAGAGTCCTGTGGTGGGCAATTGTGTGTACTTGCTAATGATCGTTCTGGGTCTACGCATAAAACGAGAATGTTTTGAAGACTGAGTGACTACGCGAAAGAGCCTCGTTCCAAGGAGACAGTCAGTCAGTCAGTCAGTCATCAAAAGAGCCAGTCAGTTAGTCGGTCGGTCAGTCAGGCAGACTTCAAGTGCTCTAAGTTGGGATGCACATTAAAGATCGAAATTAAATAAAAACCAAAATTTTGAAACGAGCTTCAAATTCAACGTTGATGAACCATAATAATAATGTTATTTAAGCATGTAATATTCATGTATTCCATGGCAAAATTCAGTGCATTCTGAAGGGAATTAGCAAATTTAATATCTGTTATATAATCCGAAAATAATATAATGACTATGACACTGTCCTTACACTGGTTATTCAAAGCCACTCACACTCCTACCCCATTGCTGGCCATTAACTTCGTATTCCTAGTAGTTAAGCACATTCATTTAGCTCATCTTCTATTGTCTACTGATGAAGTCCTGATGTAATGATGAACAGTTATTAATGGCTACAGAAAACGTCAAGTCAAAATACAAGATTATAAAAGTACCCACAGAAAGGGTTTTTACATCGTTTTCGTAATTTCTAGATCTGCCATTTTTCACTTGGCATGTGACAGCACAATGGAGCACAGAGAGAAATGGGCGCGAATTCTTTTTCTGCTAATTTAACGGGAGTCCTGGGCCATTCAAATAGTACCTTGTCCATCACAAAATGTTATAAGATAATGGTTGTTTTCGTTGTTTACACCTCTCTCCTTGCCATTTGATTTTAGGACCTAAATAGACACAAAATAAAGGCAACGGAAATAACACAAATGCAACTGGCAAACACAAATTGTAAACAAGGAAAACTACTATTATTTTATAAAGTAAAGCAAAGTAAAGTAACGTTCACCCTAGAACAGGACACGAAGGACCGGAGGGGGAGTAGAGGTACAGTTCCACTCTTTCATTAACCTCTGCGCTAGATGGGGGTGGGTGGTCAACGCACACCCCGGGCCGTTTTACCCCCGAAAGACCCAGTACCCTTTGTATTGGAGGCTGGTAGGGCCTCAGAGCCTGTCTGGACAGATGCGGAAAACCTCGCCCTCACCGGGTTTCGATCCCCGGACCGTCCAGCCCGTAGCCAGTCGCTATAACGTCTACGCTATACTGGCTCCCACTATTATTTGATAACAAGCTACAGTCAACAATATATTATAGTGTCATTTCATAACATTTTAAATCCTATACATTTTACATATAATCTGTACATACGATATGCGTACGCATTTTAAGACTATTTTAGTACTGTAAGTTTTCAATAATATAAGTGTTTGCTTCCTGATGATGGCAGTTAAGCCGAAACATGTAGGAGCTAATTAGGAGTGAAAAACATAATAGTATAACTGTTCATTTACTGGTACTGCAACGATTTGTGTATCTTTACAATATTTCATCTTTGACAGCTCGTTATCTTCAGATATGCAGCCGAAGATTATGCCAATACAGGCATGTGTGTGAGTGGGTATGAAGGCAAAAAAAGGCCATAAAATTCCATATTTTATAGTTCGTTCACGATACAAAAAATACTAAGAAGAATCTTCAGCATTAACAGACGAAATACAGCATACTAATCCCATTCAAAGTGGAAATTCTTCGTTAATCCTGAATTTCCTCCTTTATCCACTGATAATTCCATGTAATTTCTTACTATCAGAATCACACAAGTTGGCGGCGAATAAAACATAAGTAATTTTGAACTGGTCAAAACACTCGTGAAAGTAAATTAACAGCATATTGTTTTGAGAGATGGTACAGCTCCACGCATTCCTAACGTCGGCACCAGATGGCGTGAGTGTTCAGTTACACTACTCTGTCGCTTCATTCCCGGGGAACAGACCCCGCTACCCATTGAAGTCTGGTTGAGTTCAAGGGATGGTCTGTGCGCTCTGAGGAACAGAAAGAGTTCCTGCCGTTACCGACGGTTCTTCGGTCGTCCAGCACTCGGCGTAGTCCCTTTACCGTAACCGACATTCCGACTTCTCCATCAAAGCACGGAGCGCACAAAAAATGTAAAGCGCAACAGACTACAAATCAAACTTCTCCGTCGTAATGGGTGAGGAATGTACGCAAATACCAATATTATCAAAAGTAATAACGCTACTAGCAACCATGCCAACGATACAATTACTACAATATTAAATAACTACAGTATAATTTTTCCATCCATCAGTTCCTTCGTCGAAAAAGTATTCCAAACGTAAGTCTGTCACTCACATCTCGATATTGCTCGAGAATCAGACCTGATGGTGTGGGACTTTAAAATCAGTTTCCTTAATAATTAAGAATTACAAGTTGTCAAATAATGTACCTGCAAATGTCAAAAGTCCGTAGCTCTAAAATACATGCGAAGAGGTTTTCTAGGGAACTGCACGGTATCTTCTGTGTGTGTGTGTGTGTGTGTGTGTGTGTGTGTTTGTTTGTTTATTTGTTTTTGTTTGTCAGAGAGAGAGGAAGAATTTCTTCACTTCAACTTGCGCTCTAAGTACACTGTAACGATGAGACACTTCTCGATTGATTTTCACAAGCATCTAACCCACTTACCACAGAAACTATCTTGTTCGCCCAAATTTCAGTTTTATAACCGACAATTCAACAAGGGCTACCTGAAGTTCAATTACGATTTAAAACGCACAATGCTAACAGTTCACTCAACAAAGTTACATGTACGCACTCACCTGGACTGCAATACAATAAGAGCCCGAATATTATTCCGAAGGAATCATGACAAAGATAAGATTATTCTTATAACTGGAGTAAAGTACGAAATTTGATAAGTACTGTTTGTTTCCGATAATCAGTGTGCATTGTTAATAACTTTTTAATCTTAATTATCTAGTGGAATTTACTCACTTAAAAAACACCATTCTTAAGTATGTAGAGCAAATGGAGTTTGAACGGTTACGAAAAAATTGTAGGCTATTCTACACGAATTCGACATATTCTTATAATAACATATTTCTGAATTTACTTAAAGACTCCTTCTTTACCTTACAGGTAAGGTAGTGTAGCATGGATGGATGATTATGAATAGTGAATTGGAAGAATCTGTAAGACAGTAATATGGTCTCGGTACTAACGTCCTATTGATTTGGATGTCCTGAGAAACTCCACGCAAAGCGTCTTTTAGGATAACTGGTTTTGAAAACAGAATCAAATCATATACCTTCTTAATAAGTACCGAGGCTGCCAAACAGTTGACCACGTCGTTTGGTATCTTTCTGTTCTCGTGAATTCAATGTCTTATTTCGACGTCTTCTCGCACATAAGCTATTTTCCCGGGCTCTGGTCATAATGCAAACTAAAATATGATGGTAGCGACCCGACCTCAACGTCGTTTCGCCGCCGAACAACAAAGTAATGCATAAACGATCACTACCGCGTACCTCGGTGGCATAACGTGAACACAAACTAGATAACGGGTTTAATGGTGATATTGCAATAACATATAAAGACTGAAACGTGATAAAAGAAACGTTTACTTTTTGGAAGGCTTAATTATGTAAGCCATTTTACTACATACAGTGTACACAGCAGGATGAGCAGGAAAATCAAAGCGAATAGCGAGCAGAAAAGGTGGATTATTTCAATGTATTATCCGGGTATTCGGATGGAGATTCTGAACGTACTGACGAAGACTCCGCGCATGGACAGCAAGTAACTATAGGAAGAGCGTGTTACTTAAGAATAAAAGCCAGAAATATTACCATTGCTATAGCCTGCAGTGTGAATATTACTACTAACTGATATGTTTTATTCTTTGAGCGGCATCGTTCTTTAGATGCTTGTCGTTCCTCAGTGAGTCGAATATTTGCATGGATAGTACGGAACCCGAATTCCCAATATAATACCTCTAGATGCTATTCTGCAAAAGGTGAATCCACTTCCCAACATATAATCATAATTTGACAAACACTTTTCATACTACCATTCCATCTAATTCTATGTCTCAAAAGTGGCATTTTCCCTTCTAGTTTTGAAAGTACGGTTTTCATGCTTATGTCGCATTCCTTCCTTATGTGTTTTACACACGTGCCAATCTTCTCATCCTCGTAAGGCATGGAGTTTCAGACTTATTTAACATTCTTTCAATGTTACAATATCGATGTCAAACAGATGCCAATACAAGCAATAACTAATCTCTTTATATTCTTACTAATTCAATCAATTTTTTAAAATGGTATGTAAATTTTCAGTTGTATACGGCCATTTTTCAAATCAATTCTTACTCCTACTGGGGGTGACAGATAAAAGCAATGCAGCACAAGGTATTAAAACTATATCTTCTTGAATGGGCCTTTCCTTTCTGGGTTAGTTTGGCCAAGAACATAATTTCTACGCTTATGTTGTAGAGTTTTAAATCTTCGGACTATTACCTTTGCAGCAATATTACATTTGCAATAAATAAACTCAAATACCTCTGACAAGTGGACACAGAAGGTGCACACCTGCAATCTAGACACTTTTTAATATTACACTAAATCCTTTGTGAAGAAGCACGCTCTAAACTAAGGTTGATTTAACATACAGATTTAAGTTTTGCAGTGTTGGATTATTGACGAGCTCTCAGCACCGGCCTATGATAACGTTATCTTATCGGGATATCGGTCCTATCAATTGTGGAACAGTTGTATGTGTGCTGGGAAATTACAGTTTTAAGGTAAAATGGGTCCAATAACGAAACTTTAACGCCTGTGCTGAAGATTATTTAAACTACAACGTACACCACGTATAAAACCTGACACGTAAATATACCTTTCACATCACATTAATAAATATTTCTGGGGAGAAATTATGATGTTTGCTTTTCTGAAGGACTTTAGTTTGATGGGGAGGGTACAGAAAAATATAAGTTAATAAGTACACAATTTGAGGGCCAATTTTTGCGTATACTTTCCACTACGGTGAAATTCAACTAAGCTATTTTTGTGAGGTTAACCTCAAAGATTCGCAACTTCACCACGTTTGTAATTATAAAAGAATAGCATTTTGACTGTGTATAAAAACATGCTAATCGTCTACCTCCGTATAAAATTTTTCAACCCTAATCCAGAGTTCCGGTCCCAGTAGCCGCGCGGTCTAAGGCGTAGGTCTGCGGCCGCCCGCTTGCTGAGATCGTGGGTTCGAATCCCACCGGGAGCATGGATGTCTGTCTGTGTTGAGTGTTGTGTGTTGTCATGTAGAGGTCTCTGCGACGAGCTGATCACTCGTCCAGACGAGTCCTACCGCCTGTGCTGAGTCGCTGTGTGTGATCTAGAAACCTCATGAATGAGGAGGCCATGGCCCGCGTTGGGCCGCCGCGCCACAGGGGAATCCAGAGTACTGTCACAATACGGAAAGCTTCAAACAGTACTCGCAAATAAGTAACATAACTTGCGTATTATTGGAAGACTTAATACCAAACTTAATTTCAAGTGCCCACATTAAATGTTCCTTAATTAGGTCCACTTCATAGCTTTTCATTATCAGCATCCCGATGTTCATGTACATTTAGTAATGGTCAAAGGTATTGGGGTGGGGGGGGGGCAGAAAAACAGGAAAAAGGTAGAAAGATAATGCTTTCCCTGTCCACGCCATGAAGGCATATACGGTAGAGGTATAGCTCCACTCGTTCTAAACCTCGGCACTAGGTGAAGGTGTGTGGCCAACTTCATGCCCCGGCCATTTTACCCCTGGGAAAGAACCCCGGTACACACCGAAATAATCAGACAAGGGAGTAATCCAGTCTTTCCTTGTAATATACGTAGTGTAGGCTCTCTAATCAAATGAGGAGCTTCCGTTCAAAGTCATATAACATATTTCTTTAATTCAGTGCACTGCACCAAACAAGTAGCCGCGGATGTAAACATTAATCTCGCTTCCACTGGCTGTGTAAAACTTTAGTGTTCCAAAATTAGTAGATCTGCCTATCGATAACAATCGTAACACCAAATCTCATTAAAGAAAACATATGCAATAATCGGAATTTTTACGCGTCATTTTGCATCGTATGTCGCCGTTAAACACTTAACTGCGTAAGAGAATGGAGAAAACTATACAGAATTCACTATGAAAAATTAATCAAAAAATATAATTTCAAATCAAATGGATAAATAAACGTGCATTAGAACATAAATTCCGTGGAAGAGATAAAGTGGAAGCATTAGGGTAAGATTAATTGAACAGGTGGTCCGAAACCGGCAACAATGCTTATTGTTTTTAGTCCGGAAGAAGAGATTACGAAATTTTCGAGAAAAGCATGCTGAATTACAGACAAACCCAATTATCTTCCCACCCTGTGTCTGCATTTGAACTTCGCAAACGAAGCTAACATTCGCCAGTTTATGGGCGAAATGTATGGAACAGGAACGCAGTAAATTTCTGTACATCCTGTCAATCTGAAAGGCGAACAAATACTGCAGATTTGTTAATGCTGATCTATGAGAATAAAGTGAACAAATGCAAAAATGAAAATATTCTGATACGGGCTGCGGACTCCCATTGTTCCGTTATCAGGTAAGATTCAAGGCCGCTAAACAAAGCTCATATATTTCAACTGCATCAAATGAATAGCTAATTCTGAATACTTCCCTTCCTTGCTCATGTTTGTGTGTTTGCATGTCCAATAACTGTATGCCTCTCTCGCATTACCTCGTCTTTTACCATCCTGTCATGGGCACTAACCCACCGACTGTCCCATTGTTAATAGAACCTGAAGATTTGGCGTTACGAATAGCACAGCCAGTCACTAAACATGCCTCCAGAACACTTGCGTTTAGTTCGCATTGTCACTTCCCTAGACCCTTTTTAATAGTATCCACTTAAAAAAAATTTTAATTTGTCCACTTTCGAAAATGTTTTTACAGTCAAGTTCTGGACACCTCTTTTTTCCATCCGAGCACCTACCCTTCGTAACTTCCATGAATCATCTTATCCCACTGGTTCCCAAACTGTGCACTACGGAGCCCAGCGGCTCCGCTAAATATTTCCAGGGGCTCGTATGACAACTGTCGGTTTTAGATACTTCAACAAGTACTGTTGTCCTCAATAGAATCGTTTAATTTTACAATAAAGTTAATTGACATTACCGCTAATAATTTGTGTGTAGGGTATGGTAATAGTTCGAGAACAGAACCGAGACATTATTGGACCTGTGCTTCGGAAATCAGACAAGTCACCACAAACTACCCTTCAGACCAGTGAGTTTAGTGTAATTACAGTTATTTCAGTGGTCTAAATTAGAATTTCTTATTTTCGATTGATGTAACGCGGTTGGGCACATTTAGTTTTTAATTTATGCCTTTCACTGGTCCAGAAATACTTCAAGTTTTGCCAACAATATTTTCCGCGTATAAAGGAAAGTGTAGGAAACAGTGGTCTACGCAATATTATGTAGCCACACGCAGTATGACGTCATTCACAAGGACGGCGCAGTCTACGGCGCATATTGTCTTCGGCAGCCCAAAAATTGGGATCGTGGGTTCTAATCCACCCTAGACATGAGTGATTTTTCTTCATTTGTGTTGTCTTTTATCAGGCCTTGCGATATGCCGATGCCACCTAGAAGGAATCCTATCAACAGTATAAAAAATTCAAAGTTTTATAAACTAATTCTTGGAACAAGCCAGAAGACCCATTTCGTATGAACTAAAAAGGCAAAAACAATAGTATATGATGAGTGACACAGATCTAGCTCGTCGTAGCCTTCGTGTCCTAATTACATTTCTCCGTCTTTTATGTAAATTCGTTTGGAATCCTGGAGGTAATAGACTGCTTGTAAGATATTTTAACGGGCCATTAGGAAAATGTGAGGGTGCAGGCTGGATTCATCTGGGTCGGATTGTGTCCATTAGCATGTTCTTAGAAACACAACAATGACTAGCTAAACGAACATTATCGTATCAGGAAAGTATCTGAACCATGAAATTTGCAAATATGAAATAATAAAACGATATTGACATTGTCCGCACATGTTTACTGAAATTTAGACATGTAAAGTAGTTACTTTAGGTCACTTTTGCTGTGATATATGTCCGGAAGCAAAGCAATGCTACTGTCATTCAGACACAAGGTAACATCGGAACTGACAGGAGTGAGGGGTTCATCTCATTACACGCAGAACTTCATCACACATACGCCGCTTTGAAACCAATGAATGTGGAACTGCTGTGTGGTACCTGTTTCAACAGATGTTCAAGTTCTTGTTATGTTTACTGATACTGCTGGTGCTAGTGAACTGTTTCGGAGAGTTGGAAAGTGTTAAAAGAAATGCATTATTTCCAACAAACTGGACAGGTTAGTTGTCTGTGTCCAGCAATACGACTGGACGGAGAAAGATATCGTGACTTAACACAGAGTTTTCCAAGTAATTTTATAGGGCTTAATGTCCGATGATCCACTCCTTTTCTAGCGTTATGTTACACAGAACTGCATTTTAAGTCAACTCGAAAAATTACTCTCTTATAACTACCGAATTTTGTCATTTGAAATGTCCTTTTAGGCTTTGCATAGTGTGTGACGAAAATCACTGACTGCAGGCCTGCAGCTTTCCGCAGTGGTCTATCTAGGTAAGTCAATTAGGCTACTAAAACGCTTTATTAACCAACAGATGCACAAATATATACTTCGTAGATACAATTAGAATTATTATAAAATATTTTAAAATATTTAAAATTGCTCCAACATGTTTCGCATCACAAGGAATCCATCATCAGGGAGCTTCACACAGTGTATAAAGTGCATAAAGCATAAAGTACTTTTAAATATTTTATAATAATTCTAATTGTACCTATGAATTATATATTTGTGCATCTGTTGGATAATAAAGTGTTTTAATCGTCTTTGATGCACGGTACAAACATGAAGATCAATTAGGCTAGCGTTACTACATTCAGTTATATACCAAATGGCCTGAAAATACAGGACGTTCCTTCGAACATACTATTTCATGTGCTTTCTTTCACAGTTCTGAAATTCAGATACCGAATGTGGAAGATTATGAAGCAGAGTACTGTCCTTCATTTGAATACCACACAATGCTGTTATTTAGATCGCTTGAGAATAACTGTGTTATGGCTCTGTCATAGGGAAATATATTACTGCGTGAAAAGTCCGTGAATAAAACGGTTTGGAACACGGCACTGTTCCAAACCGAAGTTCATCTTTTCAATGTACTAAGTGTCTCTTTGAGGTATAATAACAAAAAGTGGAGGGATCTTTATTGCGGCAGATTTTCAGAATTCAAATAAATCAGTCTGGTACAACATGAATTAAGAATAAGCTGTCAGGGTAACAAACTCAAGTATACGTACTAATTATAGCACTATGCATTCATTCCAGACGGGGATTCTTTATCTCATGGGGAAGCCTACGTCAACAACATTTTCAATAAGGTGAGATCTATTTGTTACATATTCAACGTGCAAAAACTGAGCGATAACGATATTTTACAAAGTTCTCAAGATCCATTCAGCCAGAACGTTGAAAAGGAGAAGATGCTCATAATAACAGAAAAAGTCACGCGTATTTATAATTCTTAAACATCTCAATCTTCGCTTTTTCATGGCAACAGCGAATCCCTCAAACTTCAAGTTACGACACAATTACTTCAAAAATTTATTTTGTATTCACTGTTAGTATAGGATCTTATAAGATTCGGAAAGAAAAATTTGGTAATTTTTTATATAATCACGCCAAAAGTGCTCAAAATATCAGCATTACAGAATAAACCCTAAAAAATGTTACATTTTAGAAAACAAGTCATTGATAACGAACAATTTATTTTCGATTTAATTTGTGACAGTGATAATGGCGACATCTTCCAGTAAGACCGCTGTCCACGCATACTATAACCTTAAAGACTTCATACACTCTAAGTTAAACTGTGCAGTTTAACTGTGTACAAGAACTGCACGAGAAACTGCACGGAATGTTCTCTGGCACAGCACAGGTTTCCCATCAGGTTTGTCAGTTCTTTTGTCAGTTGTGTGTGTGTCTTCTTGTGCGTGTGACTATGGAGGATAAAAACAAGGCTGTCGTTTGCTGTTTGCTAGCCACATCGGCCATAATGTTATCCGAAAAGAAGAAAAGAAAGCGTAAAATGTGATGTAAGAAGTGGTATTTGAAAAGGAGTACATCATGCGATGCTCAACTGCTCAATGAATTGCTAGAAACGGATGTGCCTTGAGATGATGCCATCGTGGTGTAGGCAGGCAAACTGAGGAAACTGTGGGATTCCCTGAGCGAACTGCGCAGTTCTCTGCGTGAAAGACGACTGGAAAGGACAGTTCCGAGGCCTGCGCCGTTTACTCGGTTTACTCGGTTTTCCGTCAGGTATGACGCCACACAGTAAAATCGCTCAGTTTAACTGAGAGTGTATAGGGCGCTTTAGATTAACATTAACGGGCTTGTGGGGGTGGGGTGCAGTTGCTTCAGGACTACTGCCATTTTGCCAATTTGTAACTCCATTTAATAGTATACTTCACCAAAACAATATAAAAATTGGTATCATATTTATGTATTAGCACTTATACACCTAATAATTCGGAAGAAAAATAACTCTCTTTACGACAACTTCCGTATCTGTGAAACGCACCAAGACAGTACTAAATACGTATACTCCGGAAAAGTATTGCGTTAGAAATTAATCGTTTGGAAGCTACATCCCAGAACTGCCACACATAAAGTATGTGTGTTGCAGTGTAGGATATAAGGGTTCCTCATTAAGTTCTATAGCTCTTTTAGGGTTCCTTGAGTTAAAGAAGATTTAGAAGCATGAACACAAACTTAACACAAGAGGCACTTTTTTAAAATATATATTTGCACCGTGCATCTTCAACATATAAATATTTTTTATTGTCCAACTTATGCACAGTTATATAACACGTAGCTACAATTAAAATTATAAAATATTTAAAAGTACTCCAACATGTTTCGGATCACAGAGGATCCATCATCAGGGAGCCTTGTACAGTGATTGGCTAAAAATTACAAGATTGATTCTATCGTGTCCGTTGACATGGACGTGGTAGGTGTTATGGCAGCAGATTGTAACCCGATGTGTGTATAGTTCACTGTCTAGAAAGGCACTGTCAGTGCCTTTCTAGACAGTGAACTACACACACGCACATCGGGTTACAATACGCTGTCATAACACCGACCACGTCCATGTCAACGGACACGATAGAACCATTCTTGTAACTTTAGCCAAGCACTGTACAAGGCTCCCTGATGATGGATCCTCTGTGATCCGAAACATGTTGGAGTACTTTTAAATATTTTATAATTTTAATTGTATCTACGTGTTATATAACTGTGCATAAGTTGAACAATAAAAAAATATTTACAAGAGACACTTGTTTTACATTACTTACATAAGTCATTGTTCTACAGTATTTTGTATAGATACTGCTGATATCAAATCTCGCAAGATTCTGGGCTAAACCGATACAGCTCAAAACATAACAGTCGCTTAGTCACAGCGTTCCTTGTCTCATATAAAATATGTCATGATTAAAACTTACTAACTTTAAATTTCAGACTCTGTCGAATAATGGTGCAAAAAAGGACGCTTTGATTCAGCCTTTTCCTCTTGAGGAACTTTACTTTCACGATAATGAAAGAGAATTTTCCATGTAAGTATACATTAGAAAGATGAAATTTACATTCCTCCCCCCTACAGTTGTGCGTACTTAGCGTGGTCTATTCTAATAAACTAGAAGTTCAAGAAGATTAACTCACAGGCGTATATGAGGGAGAGGGGACATGTACCGGCAACGAGCGAAAGAAAGTGTACTCACAGTTTTTATTAAACCTCACCAGAATTCACGATGTGCAAACCCAACAATGCTGGACATATGCATCGTATAATATAATACTCTAATGTGTTTACAGAGACATAATGATAGGATCTAAAGTGACTTGACTGGCTCAGGACAGGGCTCAACACCAATTATGGCAGTAATCTTCCGTTTTTATAACAAAAGTTTTCTAAGTTGCAAAATTTGAAGTTCTCATGGTGCTGTTCAAGTCCTACGGAATGTTAGGCCGTGTCGACTGGTAAACAGTTACAGACATTTCAAAGGATCATATTGTCTTTTTCTTCCAGGTCAAGTAGCCCGATTAAAGAACAGAAAAAAATAATTTCTGA
>Ga0123353_10007657_pt1 | contig 14633 bp, 5 predicted proteins | sample TergutLab28metaG_3_FD_92763 | JGI IMG/M metagenome (GOLD analysis project Ga0123353, IMG submission 92763) | Labiotermes labralis P3 segment gut microbial communities from Petit-Saut dam, French Guiana - Lab288 P3 | ecosystem: Host-associated > Arthropoda: Insects > Digestive system > Gut ... | reverse complement strand
CTAGAAGTCAGTATTCGGAAGGTCCTGCGACCGGCCACCTTGACACAGGTTTTTCTTGGTTTCCCTGTGTCTATAAGCAAATGCTGAGATGGTTCCCAACATTCCAAGTTGCCACTACATGCTTCTCATATAGCCCTCCCGACTTAAATTTAGTATTATCCAATTTCATATTTTGCATACATGTAAAATAACCACTGCCACCGGGTGACAACCCAGTCGAAGTCAGTAATAATAATAATAATAATAATAATAATTACATACCGCTACAAATAAATAATGTGGTGTATTGCATGAGCTTATGAAATTTGAGGATCCGTGACAAGTGGTTTCCTTGGACAGCTGATTAGAGAGGTTGTGGTATCCTGAGATGCAATGCAGTGTTTTGGGTGCCAGTTTACCGATGCTTCAGACGATCCACCTGTTATTAATAAAAGGGCTCATTCATTACCTTTTGCAGCACGCAGTATGATCTTCGGAAACATATTTACTCATTTATCAGACCACACGGTGTCACTTGCCCAGGATAAAGAAATCTCTGAAGTCATCGCCTTGAAAGCCTAAAATCTTGCGCAGTTCGATAGTCTCTAGAAGAAGGAAATGTGTGGCATATGGTGATGAATAAGAAGAGCAGAGTGGCTACATTGGTGAGAAACGGCGTTTAGTTAAACCCATCCGTCTTCTGTTTTAACAGTTTGGACACATACCTGCAACTCGATATTGGCTGCTATAATATCTGCATGTCGTGTCGTGTTAATCACATTGCATGACGATTATGGAAATTGTGTCATCTGTGATGACATGCACTAAGTAATTGTTCTGACGCAGCGGTTGCTGCGAGTCGGAGTAATCCGACCGCATGGAGCATGAACTTTGGGAGATTTGTCTGCATTTCATCGTTTATCATTCATTTGGAGAAGAGGAAATTCTCGCGAACATTATAGAATTTTAAAGCCGGTATAGGCAAGAGATTTTTCTCTTCTCCGAAACGTTCAGACCAGCTCTGGGGCCCACCCAGCCTCCTATTCAACGTGTACCGTTGTTTTCTTTTGGGATTAAAGCGGCCGGCGCGTGAAGTTGACCACGCACCTCCATCTAGCGCCGATTTTGAGAATTAGTGGAGTTGTAATTCCCCTATCTGCCGTCATGGCGTGGGGCAGGGACAACTTCACCTCCACCTGCACGTTTTTTCCACTGTGACGATACTGCTGGTATCTTAAAATGCAGACCTGTAGCGTCATCAGAGCGGGTAATGGGGAAACAAAATTGCTGATGGTGCGTTCTGTGACATAGCACACACACGTGACCCAGCATTTCTTTTCTTTCAATATGTCATGCAGTTGTACAGTCTTCTTTCTTTCCCTTCATCAGGCGCTACAGTTTCATTGTTTGAAAATTTTGGCCTTCTCAACCACTTCCTCCCATTTAATCCGAACCTGGATACATTTTGCCGAATTGTTTATTTTTATAATTCTTAAATCTTCTTTATGTCTTTTTTTCCATCTAGTTTTTGGTTTTCCTGTCAGTCTTGTAAATATCGTTACTACTCATGTAATTTTTTTTGACCATCCTATCATTTGTCGTTCGGTGTACATGACCAAACGGGTTTAATTTTTGGAACTTTAGGAATAAAACACACGTAAAAGTAATTTAATTTACACCCATAGAAAAGTAAGGCCTTCCCTTGTCCAATTCTTACGATACTAATCATCTCTTATGTGCCGATCTTTATATTGGTTTTCACTAAATCGGACAGCAAATGTCGGAAGTAAAGGTAAAAGGTAAAGTTTTCCCGTTACAGGCCCGGTTTGGCCCAGAGGGTGTGCAGAGACATAGCTCTACTCTTCCATGACCGCGGGACTAGAAGGGGGTGTGTGGTCAGCAGCAAACCTCGGCCGCACTTTACCCCCGGGAAAGAACCGGTACCCATTTTACAGGCGGCTGGGTGGGCCCCAGGGCCGGTCTGGACGGACGGAAAATCTCTTCCCCACCGGGATTCGATCCCGAACCGTCCAGTCCATGAATGTGGGAAGTACGGACAGAAATTTACCTACGTTCTCAAGTAAAATATGGCCTTCACCTTCCCGATTTTTACGATACTGAATTTCGTTTAGTAAATTTTTGTGGGCATCTTCTGCTACGAATTTCTAAATCGGATAAAAGTGTATAAAATACTGGTAAAATTTCATACACTCCCGTGGCTAAAGATTGCTGTCGCTGGACCGATGCTCACGAAATTCACATTTCCTAAAGGTGTTGTGACAATATCCTGTACCCAATTTTACCCAGATCAATCAAGAATTGGGGGAATTTAGGGTGTATTTTCATTTACGCTCTTAAGTATGAATTTGGCAGAACCGATTCCCACAAAACTTAAGCTCACTAGATTTTTTTTTTTTGTAAAGGTCTCCTTTACCTAACACAAAATATCGTCAAGCACTTACAAACTACAAAAAAAAAAAAACCGAAATGACTCAGCCTCATATAATCTGCCCTAACCCGACGAAACTTCAAAATGTAACATTCCCTACAGTGTTTTAACATGACCAGCATTTACCTAATTTGTCCAATTCTTACCTTATCTACTATCCACATAGTGCTTATTTACATTGATTTGTGAGACCATCTCAAATTTAATCGTTGTGACCAAATTTGGATGTCGATGTATTTCACTAAAAGTTTGCAATGTTTATAATTTAATGATGCCGGATGTAGGACTTGTTAAATTTTGTAGAAACCCAACCGCTGTGGGTTAGGAACACCCAGCAGATTCGCCATCAGACTTAAATGGATATTTGGTTAGTGTGTTTTAGTGAATCCGTAAAGATAGGAAAGTTTACTGTGATAATGGGTCACGGGTAATGTGATATTGATATATTTGTTAACTGCAATTGTGTTGACACCCCGTGGCAGTAGTACGTTACACATTTACACACAAACAATACACAAAAAAAAAACACAACGAAACGGAATACACAGAACAGGGCATACATAACCACACGAATATATAAACATAACAATAAGAATACAAAAACATAACAATATAACTACATAATTTATAAAATTAAACAGAAGCATACACAACATACAACCATATATAGAATGATAAAAATGGAGCCAGAAGAATATGAAAGAATGTGATAAAGGAAAAGCCATGTAAACAGCAAACTTCATATGATATATATATATATATATATATATCTTCTAATAATGATAAACACCCTGTTACTAAGACCTTCACTACACTTCAGTACGCTTCACCCAACTACACTTCACTCCACTTCACTACACTTGTCGACACTTCACTTGCTCTCATTTAAATTTCACCCAAATACATTTCACTACCCTCTCATTTGGCTTAACCCCAATTAAATTTCCTACCGCTCCATTTCATCTCACATCACTACACTTCACCTCACTCCACTTCACTGCATTTTTAGATGATTTTCGTCACACTTCTATTCCTTTCATTTCACACCGTTTATAATTGTTTTCCTACCTCTGTTTTTAAAAATCTTAGGTTTACAGGGGAAAGTCCCTAACGCTTCTGCAGGTAGTTGGTTTCAGTTTTTAATGCTATATACAAAAGAACAGTTCCTCCGTTGCTTCCTGTCACTAATTTTTCGAACATGATCAACCCTGTTCAAATAGAAAGGCCTTCGCAACATGTCGCGTATAGCTCTCCGTGCCCTTTTCCCGGAGTACCCTTTAAAAAGTGTGCATAAGCGTGCTAAGGTCCTACACAGGGCCATGGTTTCCCAGTCAGCATCCTTCGTATGATTTGTAAATTGAGCAGCTTTATTCTGTACTCGATCCTTCAGGTTTGTTAGAAGGACTGATAAGTTGCATTGGAACAGATAAGGACTAATCAGTTCTTGGAGAAAATTGTGTGAATGTTTCGCTCGACGTGGGTTTTGGGGTCCTTGCCTACTTGTTCATAAACACCCTATTCCAGCAAACTGAATAATTTTCATTACTTACAGGATTACTTATTCAGTACGGCTGTGCAATTTCCTTTATCATCCTGTAAAATTCTTATGGCCTTAATGAGCTTCAGAAATGTTATCAACGTGCGAGGGCAAATCGAATGACTTGAAAGCGTAAAATAAATAGAGATCGAACTGTGTGCAGCTGTAGGTATAGCAAGGCAGTATCACAGAATATAAAAAGATATTGTGTATTATATATCTGCGACTATTTAAAAAATGATTGAACTGTACTCAACATGTCTGCTCTGCATTAGCTGTCGAGAAACTTTAAGGCTTTGGCTTGACTTAGCTACATAGATTAGTTCTGACGTGTCAGTTATACTTCGGGGAAATGAGCTGAGCGAAACAAGGCAAAGTGTGAATAGTTGCTACCCAGCTGTGTCGCGGTATTTTCTCTACCTCTGAAACAAACTGAAGAATCTGCAACACGCTGATGACAGTTTTTGCTGAAATACCTTCATGTCACATCAGATTTCCCCTGTTGACCATCATACACAAATATGTCGCGCTCTGTTTCTCAGAACCCAAATAACCCTTTCTGGGAATTGACAAGGACATCAAACTGGCTTTGCTGACTCTCTGACTGGGCCCATATGTCATCATTAATTGCATTTCCACGTGAGCGACTCTTAGTCAATATGGGGGTTAAAATCATCCTGCAGGATTTTGCGTTTCTCATTACAGTCTATTTGAACTTTGGATAGGATGATCTGCAACTTTTCTTGTATGGGGATGTGTAAGGTTCATCTGACGCCAGTTACAACTTTTACTAGCGAAATGACCTTGTTGAGAAAACCACGATCGTGTATTAGATCATGGTGAGTGAAGACCTGCGGCTGATGTGTAAAAAAAATGAAAGGGGCTGCTGGTGTATGTTAACGTGTGTTTGTATGCAGAGTTACATGCCTTCTTTCTGACGTGGTTAGTAGGATGGTTTTTCTGAACGATACAGCGTGACATACCACGATGTGCAGTGCCAACAGGACGGGGCAATTCCCTTGTTTCAACTCTTCCTAATCGTGAGTACCTGAATGGGTTGTAACCTGACCGATGCATTAGTCACGACTCAGTATAGCCGCCCTATTACTGCGGAATGACTGTTTCAATTCTAGACCTCTCCATGTGGAACTTGTGATGGACAAAGTGGCACTGGGACTGGGCTTTCACTGAAGGTTTCGGTTTTCTCCCTGTCACTAAAATTACACAAGTGCTCTGTACACATTCATGCACCTATCACAATGACGGTGTCGTCAAGTACCTCCCGAAAGATCGCACTCGACTCGGTACTCTCACCAGTATCAGTAGACCAGCACTCAAGAAGTTCTCTCTCTCTCTCTTCGTGCGACAACGAATTACAGAGCGACATAAAAATGTGTCGAAACTCCAATACAGAAAAAGTCACGGGCCAAAGAAAGCTATGTGTACTGGATTTACAAATATTACTGCTGCATTGCAACGTTACGCGTTGCACTGAACACAACGACGCATTATTTCCTGCGACGCTGACGACAGTGCAGTGTCATGCTACTTTATACGGATACTGTGCACACCTCTAGACGAATGTTGGAAGAATGATCATAGGCGTAGGCTGCAGTAACCAAACCTGAATTACTGAAGACAGCAAGTTATTATAGAGTGCTTGATAAAACACGATTACTGATTTGTAGACTTCATACAGTTTTATTTGAGCACAAATAATGCCAGGTTTATGTGTAAGCTACGGAAGGTGTAGGCGATATATTTGAAGAACAAATATCCTGTACTAAAGATTTAGAGTTGCTTTTCTGTCTCACAGAAGACACCCACAGTGTCCACAACGATGATTTGCTGTTTACACTGTGAGTCTTACGTAACAGACAAATCATTCTGTCAGCAAAGTGCAAAGGATTTTAGTGTTAAAGCAGGTTGAACATACAGACTGCTTACCACTTAGCTCTAAAAGATTAAGTGATCAAGTTTCTAGGACCTCAAAATTTAGGGAATTAAAATACCATTTTTTTGTTAAATTATGCAGCGGTACGGGCTTCGAAAAATCATAATTGATAATTCCGAGCAGAATTTGAAACTTGCAAAGATTTCTAGTTTTACTTCTCTACTGGTATTATGACATTAGCTTCATTTGGTTTTGTAGAAAAATTTATCATCAAGTACGGACTCTGTGTTCGTTGAATTAGTCGGATATAGCATCAAAGTTCTGCATCGTCGTTATATTTGTGACTGTTGAATCACAATCTCATGTATGATGTGAGTGTATATTCATGATCTATAGGCTTAGCACATTTCATATGTCTAGCTTCGCAAATCCATAATTGTAGCCACAAAATTGAAATTATATTTAAATATTCTCGTGGTTACCTTATTGTTATTATTATTATTGATTTTAGAAGATTAAAAATTACGACATTGGGTTGGGCTCCAGTGACATAATGTTCACACTTGTACCAGGTTTCACGAAATTCTCATGACTGACGCAAAAAGTGAAGGGGGGAGACATACATTGACAGATGATGATGTTTTAAGCCTGTCTTCTGTTCCTAAAATTGCTGTGCCCCTAATTATCATCGTGAGAACTTCAAAACTTACATACTTAGGCTTTTATATCTGTTGCTAAATTTTAAAATATAACTTTATTATTCTTGAGGAAATTAACACCAGTCTTCATCTGCATATCCCATTGTTTTCGTGTGCATATATTACAGGGGAAATTAATTTAAAGTTGTGCAATTTATAGGTCTATATTAAAGTTCCCATTCTCGTCACGTACCCTGCTTGCAGTTCCTTTCGTCTGTTTTTTTTTTGACAAATGAGGAAGAAAGTACAATAGTAGGCTTAAAACAAAGGGCAGTGGGAATTGACCATGTGTACCGCGTTCTGCGCATGAAACAGCGTGATATTCTTGTGTTTAGGTTGCTCACAAGCTGTAGTGCAGAAGCAGAGAATGTTAATCGTTCTTACATTTTCACTGGTCTTTGTGTTTTACAGTCCATTAGTGCTGTTCAAAGTGTGTGAATAACGTACGCTTTATGCATGACACTTATCGCTTGCAATTCTGTCGCTTACGATTAAAGAACTGTATAGTCATTCTTTTTTATAGATACAGATACAGCGTTGAATAGTTTTCGGAGAAAACAAGGAATTCAGGGCAGAATTCACACACAGTGTTTTAAGTGTTTTAATATTTTAACTTTTACTATACTTTTTTTAAGGCTGAGAGACTTTAACGGTGTTCCAAAAGTTGTGCACCTGTCGTTTTAGCCTTTACTGTTTCATTAGATATAGACATACACATTGCTTAAGGAACTTCAATGATTTTGAAAACTGTACGATCTTATAACCTTTGGTCAACAACTGCTTTCATTATTGGGTGTGTTGCGAAGAATTTACAGTGAGACGGGGCTGCCCGAAAATGGTGTCAGCAGACATCAAAACTCATCGGAGCGGTAACTGATATGTGATTTAATATACGCAATGTGGTCTATAAGTCTTGGCTGTAAATTGTGAGTGAGATCATTTGTCACGGTATGCTTGTGAAGACTTACCATCAGCAGATATCGGATTAGCCTAACCACAGTTTTCAGGGACGAATATAGAGTGTACATTTCCCAGAAAACTCGGCAGATTTTCACCATACTATACGTTGTCACACCCCAACAATATTCTTCATAAAGCTTCATTTTTTCCTTCATCGATTTTAGTCGTAGAAATCACGTGTTTTGTTAGTGCGACGTTTAGGTAACCTGTATTTTAAAAAACAAGTACATTTGTGTGTGTGTATTATGTATATATATATATATATATATATTCATTAGTAGTATTCAGCCCTAGAGGCCGGTCCGGCAGGAACCAGAGCCCGGTTATGGAACCGATGTGGCTCTTGACACACTGCATCCTAGGCAAATTCTTGGGGAGAGTTTGCCATTGCTTTTCCCCGCCTTTTAGATATTCCCACTTTCGCCACCACGTGCCTCTGCGTCCTCAGCGACGCGAAAGATCCTAGTAGCGAAAGGTGGAACTGCGGGCGAGAAAGACTTCCACGTAAATTTAGGGATCTTTTACATGCCGCAAATCTACGACATGGGACCGACGGCTTTACTTCCCCTCCGAAGGAAGGCGTGCTGAGGAATTTTTTCGCCCTAAAAACCCGCGCACTTGGGTACCAAAGGCCAGCACGCTACCTCTAGACCACCGAAGCCGATTATATATATATATATATATATATATATATGTGTGTGTGTGTGTGCTCCGTGCATGCGTGTCTTTTCATGACAGCCGTGACTCACTTATCAGGAAACAGGGGTAGGAGCTGCAAATTTTGGCTTGGCTTTGTTTTGTTTAGGTACCGAAGGAAAATTATTCATGCACGAAATCCTGTTAACAAACTGTCCTATCGTCTGTCCTCTCCTGGTTTAACTGCGGCGTCATTATTGCGGACCGGTGTTTCCCAACTGGTTATCCGCATATACCTGTGGGTCGATATTTGTGTGATAGGTAGCACATCTGATTCCACAAGTTGTCACTTCTTACCCTGAAGTACGATTGCACATCTGAATGGAATTATTCAATAAAAAAATAGAGTTGAGAAGCACGTTGTTATAAACGGCAATATAGCACATGTGTTTGTATTCGGTAATGTCGTTTTCATTCCAAACTAACTTACGCGCAGCCACTTAGGGAGGAAATGCCTGGAAAAATTCTGTACTGATCACGCACATTACCTTACTCAAGCAGTTATAAGCCCAGTGATGTCAGCGACTTTCTTACTGGCTGTAAAGTAAAGATGAAGAACTGAGATAGATGGAGAAGTGTTTTATTTTAAGACGCTGCGATTTGGTAAGGTTATGTAACGTCGGTGGTAGATTAATGAAATATGAGTGGATCAATGGTGCAATGATAATGACTGAGAAAAGCTGAAACACGGGAGGAAAATCTGCTGCAGTAGGCTACCACTTCCCCTGTGAGAGGCCAGCAAATAACCGCCTGAGTCGTGTAGTCTGTAGACTTTATAAGGAACGTCATTAATTGCCAAAAGTCAAGCGTGAAGGCCCCTTTACAACCTCTAAACCTTTTGCGAACCCCACATTGTGGTAACTGTGCTACTGCAATCCGTTGATTGGGGATATAGGTACGTATGGTAATGACATGCAGCTGGTAAGAATTCAGCAACGTTTTGACATGAATTTATCACACCAGCTTCTGAAAAAACAGTAATGCACATATGTACATGTTGTTAGTTTTTCAGTCTACAGAAAGTTTGTTTGCTTCTTTATTATACTGGTTCATTCAACGGGATAGCTGGTGATGTATTTTCAGCTTTCATGGACAGGAATTCCCGGTGAAGCGGTGAAAGTTTAGCCCTGGTTCGTATTCGATATTCCGCTTGTGCTTGCAGCACATGTATTCGCGGATCCCTTGCGACATACAGGTTGTTAACTCTCGGTAAACTTAGTTTGTGGATTTCCAGTTAACGCACTTGAAGACTTCGATGTCTTGAAAGTATTAATGAGTGTGTCTCTGTCCTAACGGGAAATTGTGACACACGTAATGCTTTATCTATTTATGACTGCAACCATATACACAGGGAGATCTGTAATGAAACTTATCCAGCCCACATTCTGCCGTCTGCTTCTTGTTTTTCATACCTTTTAAAATCATTGGCCTCCTAACCTGACGAGCCCCTGATTCAAGGTTAGGGTTGAGCAGTTTGTTTTGTAGTTTTAAAACTGACTCCTAACGTGGGAAGCAAGGGAATCACATGTAAACCAGTGCAGGATCCTATATTCTGCACGAACTGCGTGCAAATTGTCTGCATTTTGCATTTGCGCTGTCTGTTGGTTTTTCTCTGGAATGCAAGCTGACTGTTACAGCACGAGTTTTATTGTTTACAAGCATTCACAGCCAATTGTACTGTTGCATTACACCTTTTGTTACGCACTGGCTTCATCTACTGGGTTAATGGATTCTCGTAATTGTGAGAGTGTAGACTGGTTCATTCCCCCGCCCAGGAGTACAGAACATTGTATGCCCATAACCTCTGAAAAGGCGGAGAAAGAATTGTTTTGCGTTGTACAAAACACACATTTAACGCGTCTTAATACTGGTATATTTTCTATTACATATACCTGATTCTGATGGTTGAAAGTTCATTTACATTCCGAGTTGCAATAGAGAAATGTGAAGCATTTTATGATGCTTACAGGGCTGTGCTTTGGGACTATTTCTTCTACTTCATTTCAAAAAGGTGAAAGATCATTTTCGCTCTTCTCCTTTCTGAGAGAATCAACTGGCCTTTGGTCCATCAAGGCGTTCAAGTTAATCTAGAAACATTACGCATTGGGCTGACCTGGAATTGTGTTTCTTGATTTAAAAAAAAAAAAAGAAAGACAGAAATCTTGCTCCATTACAAATACTTGGCGACAAACTATTTTTAAGCTGTTTTGGAATTTAGTGAGTTCTTTTTGACAGTTATTCTATGGCTGAAGCCCTCCTGGGTAAACCCTGAACTTAGAGGTTGGCACAGGCCCAAATTTTACATTTTTACCTGACCTTGCCCCAAGACCACTTGGCCCATTCCGTGCTATTCCTGAAGTTTCTCTTCAAAAGTAGAGTTTCTACTGTATGACTAGGCCTTAAGCCTGGCGTAAGCGCTGATTTATTCTAGATCGGCTCACTTTTACAAGCATGTTCGCAGCGTTATAATTTGAAACCCCTGGTATATCTATCACCCGTAACCAATCGATGTCCGACTTTGTTTTCTAGCCTTAATGAAGCCCAACATATTTACAGTCTCCTAATTATCGTGTCATGAGTGCATATTTACTTAAATACATGAATACCAATAATCCTTGGATGAATTTTTTAAAGGCAGTCTGAGAACACTAATGTTTGTGGAGATGGTGGAAAGACGGTCTCTGGAACTGTTTTTGGAAAGGGGCAGCTGCGACGTTGAATTTGTTTCTGGATCCGGCGGAACCCATATCGTCAGAAAAGATAGTCCTTTAGATAAATTTTTAAACTACTACACCACTTGAATGGTAGACATTCAGTACGCTTCAGTTATGTATCTTTGTCGTCTTCCCTTTTTATTAGCACCGAAGCATTGTTTGCACTGTTTCAGCGTTGAAAATAATGTTCACAGTCGCCCGTATATCCACATCCAAGTTGGTAAGAGTTCTGTTAAGTTTTCTTTCATTTGAAAGAATCGCGCATTTGCTTATGTTACTGATAAGATTTCTGAGTATTTTTATGTCGTCAATGTTTTACTATTCTGTCTTCTGTAATTTTGTCGGCAACACAGATAGCCGGAAGCGGCTGAACACAATGGTGTATTGTACAACATCTCTCATAAGAGCAACTGAGACTATCGTCTGTGCTTCCCCAGTTTCTTTTCGCTGACACAGTTCGGGACTTCACAGATTTGGCGGTGTGCAGGCGTATTGATATCCGCTGGTCATTTAGCAATAGAGAAATAACGTTCTCTGTCATTCCTGGTCATTAACTCTCTGTGTCCTGATCATACGATTAACGGAGCTGGGGATAGCTATTCCTTGCGAAACAAGAAAGCCCAGAACTATCTATACGTACAATGTGTTCCCGCTATAATCTGAGTCATAACCGAACACACTCGCTGCCAGTACCAAGATCAGGCCCAGTGCGTGCTCGTGCAGGCCTCTACTTAGCATACTGAAGAAGAAAACTGACAGTGGGTTTTTTAAAGAGTAAGGTAATCTACATGACTTTTAAACATTCAGTTCTTGAAAGCGGGAGATCAGGGATCTGTTTAGCCTGCGAAGATCAGTATGCTGAGGGCAACGGTCGCTGTTTATACCGATAGAATCAGTTAATTCACACATACTCGTACGTTGTGGGTGAAGTGGCGGGTTGTTGAACGTCAAAGTATATAATGTATATAAACAATGGAGTTACCACCGCAAATGTTACATCCATCTGTTCCAGAATTAAAGACATTGGAATAATGGTGTGTGCGTAATGCATAACTCTAACACTATGACTCAGTTTTCCTTCCACGAACTTACCACTCTGTCATCGATCGTTTTTAGTAGAAGTAGTAATAGTAATAGTAGTAGTAGTAGTAGTAGTGATAGTGTTAGTAGTGGTATAGTAGTGGTGGTGGTGGTAGTAGTAGTAGCAGTAGTAGTAGTAGTAGTAGTAGTAGCAGCAGCAGCAGTAGTAGTAGTAGCAGCAGCAGCAGTAGTAGTAGTAGCAGCAGCAGCAATAGTCATGAAGTTCGTTTAGAAAACCGAGTGCAAGCACGTACTGAAAGGAGACATTGAAGCTATGCAACCACGACGGTACAAATGAGGATAGCACTACAGATTACACGAGATAGGATGTACTAAGATGGAATGAGTGTGGCGGAATAGAAATTAAAAGTTAATTACCATTATAATGAATAACGTCAGCTAGCGAAATAGAGTCACTGTTGAAGACGCGCGTGTTCCTGCAGACTGCATTATTATGGTATCAGAAGCAGGTCAAGCTGAGCGGGGTTACTTTCAAGGAATACGTTGAATAAACTCTGTTGGCTGATTAAACATGTAAAAAAACTTTAGATCAGTAATACACAGAATAAATGAGTGGTTCATATTGTCAGATATTAAGTCGCATATAGAGCAGTAATCAATAATAATGCTCTAAAATCGCCGAAGAGGAACAGGACACTGGAATCTGGCGATGAAATAATGAATATTGCCTTACATATTGTACGTCCATAAATTGCCATCGAATTCGTTCAAATTTATGATTTCCGTATTGTTTGGCAGTACTAGGCGTTTTACTGTTTTTAGATCAGTTCTACACAAAATGAATTTCTGATTAGAGAAATCCCAACTTTTGCTAATATGAATATTAAGATAATTTCCAAATTGTTCTCAGGCTGCTTTCAAGAAATAAATGTGATATTTTATATAAGCGTGCATTATCGCAAACATTTCTAAAGCTTCTCCGCTCACTCTCTTCCAGCAGCGATGGCCCTTCCTTCTCTTCGCACTCGCTTACTCCAAATAACACACAAGAGAGGTGTCATGCCTAAATGAAACGCAGCTAAGCCCCCTCCCTGCGCGTGCTGTAAACTTGTCCTTAAAGTCGCCTGCTCTCAGACACTCATGCTTTATAAAACTGAAGAAAAAGGAATCTCATTTCTTTCAGCCCCAGGGGTAGGCATGCAATCTGCCACTCACTCACTCTGAAAGACAGGACCCTTCTGCAGATAGTATGAACAAGAAAGATTTACTTGCAATCCTTATTCTAGCCGCTGGTTGCTTGTATCTTTCGCCCTGTACGCGGTAAAGTCCTCCCTGTTCCATAAGGGTCGCTTTTGTAGGAGTAAGTTTACAGCCTGTCTGTCTCACTGCTGTATCACCCAAGGGACCGCTGTTTATTGTCTGCGACTTATTATTAAGATTCGCATGCTTTTATCTTTATCCTGCAGAAACAGGACCTGGATTCGTGAACACATTGACAGTTCACAATTATTTGCATTACTTACGGCCTGAGAATTTATTATGTATGATTCCGATCTAGCTCATGCTGCGCTATAATAAGTCACTATTTTGACTCGCAAGAAATGTACATTGATATATTTGTGCCATTCACGGATTTTTAGACTTCCAAATTTATACACAATTTTTACACACTGGGTTTTTTTTTCAACTTCAAAATTGATTACTGTTAGAATAATTCTTCTTGGCATACGAATTCCATGGACAACCAAAACAGCATTCAGTGAATCGGTTATACTTATCTTGACTTCGTCATTGACATTAAGGGTTTCGTTTAGTAAACTTCCCCTTAATTTGTTAGTGCGTTTTGTTATTTACCTTCCGAGCCTGAAAAACATAGGCGATGTAATTCTCACGCTACGTCCTTTAGTAGTGACCTTCATATGTTCTGTTCTGTGTTGCACGTGGAAGTGATCTTGGTCAGTTTTTCCACTAACATATCGCGTGGTGATGGAATAGAATTGGTCGTAAAAGTAGTTTTGTAGTTTTAATTTTTTAAATGCAGTGCGATGCAATGTGGCTGTGTGTGTGGGGCCTTGGTTAATGCCACGCATACTTAATGGAGACAGGATCGTTACGGGAGTGAAAATTTAATGTCCACTTAAAACGGTGTCGAAATAAGGTCGTTTGCAAACATGTCGTGTCAACTAATTCAGTGTCTTCTGATTAGGCGAATATTCAGAACAATTTCTGATCGAATACCGCGGTTTTAGATAATGTGGAGTTTGTACTGAAGAGAAGGACCGTAACGTAGGAAATTCTTGGTAGCCTGCAGGCCAAACCAGAAGACTTGTTGTCGAAGGTGTCCTGGTTTTATTTATATACTATTTAACGACACCGTTATTTATGCAGACTATACAGTGGCGAATGGCTGGATGAGTGTAAGTAATGTATTCTCAGGGTACAACCAACAAGATGCAACTTTTCTCAATTTATTTCTGTAAGACGTTGTACATGTTTCAGAAGGGTTTTCCGTCCATCATCAGGAGCTCAAAACTGCACATACAGCGTCAGACATTTGTCAGTCCAGCCATGCAGGCTGGCAGCACTGCACATACAGCCTGATGCTGTATGTGCAGTTTTGAGCTCCTGATGATGGACGGAAAACCCGTCTGAAACATGTACAGCG
>Ga0123353_10007655_pt1 | contig 14634 bp, 19 predicted proteins | sample TergutLab28metaG_3_FD_92763 | JGI IMG/M metagenome (GOLD analysis project Ga0123353, IMG submission 92763) | Labiotermes labralis P3 segment gut microbial communities from Petit-Saut dam, French Guiana - Lab288 P3 | ecosystem: Host-associated > Arthropoda: Insects > Digestive system > Gut ... | reverse complement strand
GTTTCTATTTCACTCCCCTCCCGGGGTTCTTTTCACCTTTCCCTCACGGTACTATACTCTATCGGTCAATTAGTCGTATTTAGCCTTAGGAGATGGTCCTCCCGCATTCACACCGGATTTCTCGTGTCCTGTGCTACTCTGGATACTGCTCAGTCTGTTCTAGTTTCGGTTACGTGGCTATTACACTATTTTGCCGTGCTTTCCAGCACTGTTCACCTACCATTACAGAATCTTAAATGCAGTCCTAACCCCTTGAGAGTTACCCCTCAAGGTTTGGGCTCTTCCGCGTTCGCTCGCCACTACTGACGGAATCGTTTGTTTACTTTCTTTTCCTCCGCTTACTAAGATGTTTCAATTCGGCGGGTTCCCTTCAATGCAACTATGTATTCATTGCATGATACCCAGACATTACTCTGGGTGAGTTTCCTCATTCGGAATCGTACGGGTCACAGGTTATTTGCACCTAACCGTACATTATCGCAGCTTATCGCGTCCTTCATCGGCGCTAATTGCCAAGGCATTCACCATATGCTTATTGTAGCTTGATCTACGTATTTCTGCAAGAAATCGCAAGGATTCCGCAGGAATACTTAATATTGATTCTATTTATTTTTTATAGCGACTGTCAGTCGATATATCGAACTTTGTTCGCTATGAGGTTCGTCTCGTTGCATATGGCATGTCGTCGCGCTTCGCGGCTCCTCAGCCATATGCGGGACTACGTCCTCGCATGAGTTGTTTTTTTCACAAAACCATTATTTGGTTTTGTATGCTTTATTGATGTTTGTTACCCATTAATGCGAACTAAATTATGTTAAACTTCGCTTTTCGGGTAATGACATATTGTGTTGTTAATTTAACTCTCCAACTTAATTAAAGTATATTTTACATATTACTTACGTGGATTTTAAAACCACTTCGTGTCATTATACTCTGCGCTTACGCGCTTCGTACATTGTAAAATATTTTTGTTTTTCTCGTTTCACAATATGCAGTTGTCAATGTTCACCTGCTCTCGCACCAAAATGACGCGAAAACTCCCCATGTTATCATATGTGTAAACCTTTGTCAATGACTTTTTCAGAAATTACGGAAAAAATGCAATTATTTTTTCTACTATTTCCGTTGCTTTGTGTTGATGTATATAATGGCCGCAATCATATTCAATTAATTCAAAACCATTTTCGGTTGCAAATTCTCTTTGTTTCTGTAACCAATGACTATCAATGTCTTTTCCGTTTGATGAAAACAAAAGCATTTGTACATTTGGGACACCGCCGTCTTTTACTGTTTTGGCATTATCAAGTAATTTCAAACCCTCATTATATAAAGAGCCGTTAACAAAATTCCGATGTGCCAATTTGTTTTGTTGACTTATTTCACTTTTTGATAATCCTGCTTTTCCATTAGAACTTCCCATAAGCCGAGATAGTCCAAAAAATTTCAAAAACCTTGCCGTATCAATTTGTGATTTTTCTTTTTTGAAATCAAGACTGTCGTAACTTTCGGGAATAGCCATATCAAGACCGATTATTGCTGAAATCTCGGCCGGATATTTTTGTGCCCAATATAATGCTTCCAAACCGCCCATAGAATGGGGCAACAAGATATATGGTGCAGTAACACCAGCCGCCGATAATGCCGCCCTTGTATCCGCTAATATACTGTCTATACTGCGAGATTTTTTTACAATATCAGAATAACCATATCCGAATCTTTCAACGACAACAGTTTGATATTGCTCGGATAAAACTGATGTAAGCGGTTTGAAATTGTATATAGGTGCAGCCGTTCCTGCACCCGAAATAAAAATCATTGTCGGGTTTGTGCTTTCGCCTTGTATATAAATATTCATTTTTTTGCCGTCTACCGTCACAAGTTGACCTGGATTTTTAAGATGCCCTTTTTCAACCGCCAAAGCGATATGATGATACACCGTAAAAGTACCGATAACTCCAATTATAACAAGTAATACAATTAAAGATATTTTCCCAATTCTTTTTAGAACTTTCATTGTTTTTTCTCCTTTTTATTTTTTATAAACAATAAAGCCATAAGCACAATTATCGAAATCAAGCCGACCACAATAATAGGTAACATCACCAAAATTTCCCATTTGTCATTTATTCCAATTAGATTTAAGAACGGATTAAATATGTTAATCATCGCAAGCCAAGTCGAAATTAAAATAGCTACTTTAATATGCCAAGATACTTTCACATATTGCATGATTGCAACTGTGCCAAGAATAACTGCCGACCAAAATGCAACTATTGGGAAACCCACTTTGACACTCCAGCCGAAAGCATTTGCATCGTATAAATCAATTACGACAAGCAAAACCAGAATAAGCACTATGAACGGCCCCATTGCAATTAAGACATTATTCTTTTTGACCCAAGCGGGCAAGTCATATTTTTTAATAAGCAGTGGGACATAGAAGCAAGCGTAGCATAGCAAGGACGCCAGAACGATAAAAAACCAATCAAGAGTTTTTGATACTACAAGGTTAACTATCAAGCAAGTTAATATAGTTACGACAAAGGCGACAAGATGAGCAATGGTATATGCGTTTGCAATTACTCTATAACGGCGTGCTTGACTTTTATCTTTTAAGCGTGTTTTGTCAACGCTTGCTCGTATCAATTCAGTTTCAGTCACGCTAAGTATTTCGGCAAGACTTGACACAAGGTCAAGGTCGGGTCTGCGTTTATCCTTTTCCCATTTTGAAACAGCGCTCTCGCCGACATATAGTAAGTCGGCTAATTGTTTTTGCGTCAAACCTTTTTGAACTCTGCAATGTGCAAGGAATTGCCCGAATGTTCTTTTTGTTTCTGTCATGCTTAAAGTTTATTAAACGCTTTTGATATTTGCAATGCTTTCAAGGTAATTACAACAGGACACTTTGGCTAGTCGCTTTTTGCACAAATTTCTTAAATTATCAAGAGGCTGATTCCGATTAATACAATAAAATGCAACGGGTAGTATATATAAAACGCATACTTTTCGAGCCAATGAATTTTTAGCTTCTTAGGAACAAACAGCCATATTAACGGGGCGCTTAACATTGAAAACCACTGGGTGCCCCAAACGTTATACCACAACGAAATTACAACGTTAAAAATTATTAAGCAAACTAATGGTGCAACAATGCGCAATACCCAGTCTTTTGTGAGATTTGAAACATCACTGTATCGCTTAGGAACGCGATATATCGTGTCAAGCACGCTATAAAACATAACAATTAGCAAAACACCTGCCGCACCGTAATCGACTTGCAAAAAACCTGCGCATACGCAAAGGATTGCGGTAAAAAGAATTGCAAAGATTGTAAAAACAATCAAATCGGTTGTGTTCTTCATGGGGGCACCGCGCCGCATGTATTTAATAAACCATATTGCCAGCACCCCGAATGCAAGTGTAAAGAAAATATTATTAAATTCGGGTTTCAGATCTTCGTTAATAAGTCCTGCGGCCGCCCAACAAATTTGTAAAATCACCGCGAAAGCAATAAGCCGCAAAAAATACATGGAAATATTGCGCGTCCGTGTACAGCCGTAAGCAATAATAAGCGCGAATAAAGGATACGAAAGCCGTCCGATAATTCGCAAGATAATATATTCGGTGGTACCTTCCGATAATAAAATGAAGCCAACATGGTCGACTGTCATAAGGACTATGGCTAAAACCTTCAACCAGCGTGAACTTATCATATTCTCACCGCCATTGCCCTTGCTCCGCTGCGCTCCGTAAGAACCACGGCAATAATTTTAATCCATCGCGAAGACATACTAAATAATACTTAAAATATTTGACTAAGGCAAATATTACGGCTATACTTAGTGTATACTTAGGTTAGGGTAAAAGGAGGTATCATATATGGGATGTGGTGGATGCGGAAAACCCTGTGGCAAACCAAAAGGCAAATAAGCGAAGCTTGCACTTCGTGTAAATTAAGGAGAAACAGTATGAAATATTCAAAACAACAAATTTACACAATAACGGCAGCAGCCTTATTTTTGGTTGGTGCAATTTTCATGCTGGTTAACACCTTCGCCGATTTGAAATGGGCATTTTGGGTGGGGCTTGGCTTTGCTGTGGTAGCAGGAACAGTTTATATTTTACTTGTTATAGAAAACCGCAAGGAGATTTCTAAAAAGTTGGCGAGCACCGCAGCGAAAGAAAGCGAACAGCCTGAGATCGCTCAGCAAGCAAAAGAAAAGTAAAAAATTGAGGCGCATGCCTCTTTTTTTTGTCATATATTGACTTTTTCCTTAATAGTATTTTTTTAGGAGTTCATATGGCGTGTCGACGCGCTACGCGATGTCTTAGCCATATGCCACTTCCTAAAGGAGTCGTCATGAAAAAATTTAAAATTAAAATCAAAATGCCAGGTAAAAAGTTTTGGCTGTCCAAAAAATTCTTTTTTGGTCTGGGACTTGTCGTGGTGCTGATTGTCGGCGGAGTGTTCGCACTGACAACGAAACAAAAGAGTGACTTTTTAACAAAGGCCCTGTCCAACGTTGCCGAGGCGCGATATTACATGAAGCATGCAGACAGCGGAACGCTTTGCGTCCAATTTTTCAGCGGCATGCGCGAAGAACCATATAGCCAGGACGGCAAAGTGGGCAAACAAGTTCCCTTTGCAATTATCAATGTTGAATCAACGGACAATAGCTTGAAAGATTTTCTTCAAATTGAAGGTACACTTAAAATAGGCGAGGAGCAAATTCCTATTACATTGGCAAAAAATCCATACGACCGCAATTTTGCCACCGACATTTCAAGGCTGATTGAAGCGGACAAAAATATTGAAGTGACTTTGTTTATAACAAGCACTAATCATCCTACTATTACGCTTGAAAATGTTATGGACGATTCAAGTGTTTCATGGAAAGAGGCACTCAAAATTGCGCTCGACCATTGCGGATATAAGATTAAGAAATCCCCGACATTTGAAATTTACATTAAAATTGTTCACGACAAGGCGCAAGATGCGGGCGCGTATTGGTACATTCAGTTTATTTGCGGTGAAAATTGTACACACTTTTGCGTCATAGCACCCGATGGTTCGGTTATTGGATAAGCAGAACTTGCGCAAGCGCAACGAAAGCTTAAAGACAAAAAACGTAGGTAATTAATTCCTACGTTTTTAGTTGCGCGAAGCGCAGGTTGCCTCTATAGCATCAAGAACTCTTTTTTCTTTTTCGGGCCATCCGCCGGAGCCGTTTACAAATACTTGGAAATTGTGGTGCCCTTGCCATGCGGCTTGGGTCCGGTCTTCGGTGTCGCGGGCCTGTTGGATACCACCCGTTTCGTGCCTTTGCGGATTATTGCCCCATTGCTGCTCAAACGCAATTTCCGCACCGTAGGCTGTTGTTACCAAATTTAATACTGCATCGTACCTGTTATTCAGTATTTCATCGGTTAATTTGTGCTTTTTCATCATTCTGTTCCAATTTTCAGGAGAAGTATATGCGGCGATATCCCGCAAGCCGCGGTCATACATTATAATTACTTTTTGACCTTGCTCTGCGAAATATTTTCCGGCACGTAACGAGTTTTCTTCATTGTTTAAAATTTTACTGAACAGAATGTCATTAAAAAGATAGCCCGGCATTTCATGATAGCCTATACCGCTTGCCATAACCTCGCTTACCGCTTCGGGTATGCTTATAAGTTTATAGCCTTTTTGCCCAAAAGTTTGCTTGCATGATGTCATTAAAGTACTTTTCCCTCCGCATGGGCCACCTGTTAATACAATTTCATGAATACTTCCATTTTTCATTTGCATTAATAATAGCAAAAAGCCCTCGCAAATTGCAAGGGCTAATTTTTAAAATTTCGTGTCACTTAATAATCTTAGCCACAACACCGGAGCCGACTGTTCTGCCGCCTTCACGAATTGCGAAACGAAGACCTTGTTCAATAGCAATATCGGTACCAAGTTTAACAGTAAGCGAAATGTTGTCCCCTGGCATAACCATTTCAACACCTTTCGGAAGTGCAATAGAACCGGTAACGTCAGTTGTTCTGAAGTAGAATTGAGGACGGTAGCCATTGAAGAATGGTGTATGACGTCCGCCTTCTTCTTTTTTTAATACGTAAACTTCGGCGGTAAATTCTGTATGAGGAGTAATTGATTTCGGAGCAGCCAAAACTTGACCGCGTTCGATATCCTTTCTGTCCACACCGCGAAGCAGCAAGCCTGCGTTATCACCGCAAATTGCGCTGTCAAGATTTTTTCTGAACATTTCAATACCCGTTACGGTAATGCCAACTTTTTTCGAGCCCATACCGACGATGTCAACGATTTGACCGACTTTAAGCTCACCGCGCTCAATACGGCCTGTTGCGACTGTACCGCGGCCGGTAATTGTAAAGACGTCTTCAACAGGCATAAGGAATGGTTTATCTTTATCGCGAACAGGCTCGGCAATGAACGAATCAACTGCATCCATAAGCTCCTTAATTGGCTTGCATGCCGGGTCATCTTTTTTGCCTGCTTGGACTGCCGCAAGTGCTTTTGTAGCCGAACCGTGGATGATTGGCGTCTTGTCACCAGGGAAGTTATATTTTGTGAGAAGTTCGCGGATCTCCATTTCGACAAGTTCAGCCATTTCTGCATCTGCAATGTCACACTTGTTAAGAAAAACAACGATGCCCGGAACACCAACTTGACGTGCAAGTAGGATGTGTTCGCGTGTTTGTGGCATCGCACCATCTGTGGCTGCTACTACCAAAATTGCGCCGTCCATCTGCGCTGCACCTGTAATCATGTTTTTTACATAGTCCGCGTGACCGGGGCAGTCCACGTGCGCATAGTGACGTTTTGCTGTCTCGTACTCGACATGAGAGGCATTAATTGTCATACCCCGTGTTTTTGCTTCTGTACCGACTTCGACATCGGCAACTGATTTGGCCTGCCCATACAGCGACGCCAATGCCGCCGTCAGCGTGGTTTTCCCATGGTCAATGTGACCGATCGTGCCGACATTAACGTGCGGCTTGTTTCTGATGAAATTTTCTTTCGCCATTTTTTACTCCTTTTATTTGCGATGTGAATTCAATCAAAGTGACGAAGTCACCACCGCTGCGAAATTCAATGATGGATTATTCTATTAAAATAACTCTGTTTTGTCAACCTATTTTTCACTTTGTCTTTCATTAATTTTTCTTGTTGCTTCTTCATCGATCGATTCGTAGTTGTTGTCTTTAAAAACAATTACTTTGCCTTCGTTAACAATTTTAATATTTCTATGATGAAGGCTCCCGCGCTTTGCCATTGTTTCCAGCATAACTTCTTTATTAAATTCGTTTTCGTTCATCTGTTACCTCTAAGTTCGTCAAGCCGGTCATCTACATCAATAATTGCAAACGATTTATCTTTGCACCCGCCGGTATGACCGACAAGCCCGCGTTCCATGTCCTTAAAGTATGTATCAATAAGCATACTCTGGGATCCGGCAAATGCGTCACAGAATTTATATTTTTTATCTATTGATTCTTCGCATTGTGGTCTTTGGTGACATGCTTGTGTCATTTTTTACCACGCTCCCCAATTATCTTCTCTGCAACGTTTCTTGGAACCTCACTATAGTGACTGAATACAAGTGTAAACTCGCCGCGCCCGCTCGTTAAGCTGCGCAGCGTTGTCGAGTATTTAAACATTTCGCTAAGCGGCACGTGAGCTTTAACAACGATTGAACCAAAACGTTCTTCATTCCCGAGCAACTGTCCGCGCCTTGACGAGATGTTACCCATTATGTCGCCCATGTAATCAATAGGTGCGATAACTTCCAATTCCATAATAGGTTCGAGCAAACACGCTTGAGCTTTGCTCATACCTTCTTTGAATGCCAGTGAACCAGCGATTTTAAATGCCATTTCAGATGAGTCAACATCGTGGAACGAGCCGTCAATAACAGTAACCTTAAAGTCCACACATTCATAACCAGCAAGAACGCCGCTGCGCTTGGCTTCTTGGATACCTTTATCAATAGCCGGAATGTATTCTTTTGGAATGGAACCACCCACAGTTTTGTCCACGAACTCATAGCCTTTGCCTTGTTCTTTGGGTTCCATAATAATTTTACAGTGACCATATTGACCCCGTCCGCCACTTTGCTTGATGTATTTACCTTCAACGGTAACTTGGCTTTTGATGGTTTCACGGAAGGCAACTTGTGGTTTACCTTCGTTGACTTCGACTTTGAATTCGCGTCTAAGACGGTCAACAATAATCTCAAGATGCAACTCGCCCATACCCGCGATAATCGTTTGGTTGGTTTCCTGGTCGGTAAAGGTTTTAAACGTTGGGTCCTCTTCCGCTAATTTAAGCAACGCCATAATCAATTTTTCTTGGTCGTTTTTGGTTTTAGGTTCAACGGCAAGCTGAATAACCGGCTCGGCGAACTGCATACTTTCAAGCATAATCGGCTTACTCGGGTCGCAAAGCGTATCGCCCGTTATAGTGTCTTTAAGGCCGATAATCGCAGCAATGTCACCCGCATGGATTTCGGTAATTTCTTCTCTTTTATTGGCGTGCATTTGCACGATACGTCCGGCACGTTCTTTTTTGTCTTTTGTGCTGTTGTAAACGTAGCTGCCTGCATCAATCTTGCCGCTGTAGACGCGGAAGAAACAAAGCCGCCCGACAAACGGGTCGGTAGCAATTTTAAACGCAAGACCGGCAAACGGCGCGCTGTCGCTCGATTCGCGGACTTCTTCCACACCTTTTGGTGTAATACCTTTAATCGCCGGAACATCGACAGGGCTTGGCATATAATCGACAACAGCATCAAGCAGCTGCTGTACACCCTTGTTTTTGAAACTCGAGCCGCAAAGCACCGGAGTAAAGCGCATTTCAAGCACCCCTCTGCGTATCGCCGCTTTGATTTCTTCTTCGGTGAATTCTTTTCCTTCAAGGAACTTCTCGGTCAGTTCATCGTTTACTTCCGCGATGGTTTCAATCATTTGAGCACGGTATTTTTTGGCCTCTGCAAGCATATCCGCCGGGATGTCAATTACCTTCATCTCTTTGCCAAGGTCATCCATATATACAGTGGCCTTCATCGTAACAAGGTCAACTATGCCTTTAAAGTTGCTTTCTGCCCCCACCGGCAATTGAATCGGCATAGCATTGGTATTCAGGCGCACCTTCATGGTGTTAACCGCGCGCAAGAAATTCGCATCATCACGGTCCATCTTATTGATATAAGCAATCCGCGGGACGCGGTATTTATTGGCTTGGGACCAGACTTTTTCACTCTGAGGCTGAACACCGGCGCGCGCACAGAAAACGGCGACTGCTCCGTCAAGCACTTTAAGGCTGCGCTCGACCTCGACGGTAAAGTCAACGTGACCCGGCGTATCAATAACATTGATTTGATGACCGCGCCACATTGTTGTAATACAGGCACTTGTAATGGTAATTCCGCGCTCCTGCTCCTGAACCATCCAGTCAGTAGTGGCCGCGCCGTCATGCACCTCACCGATTTTATGGCTTTTGCCCGAGTAAAATAAAATACGTTCTGTCGTCGTCGTCTTACCCGCATCAATATGCGCCATAATACCTATATTTCTATACTTCTCTATAGGATTCTTTCTAGCCATTATTTCCCCCTTTGTACTAAACCAAGTTGCCTGTCGCATTCTGCCATACGGTAATTATTGACAGCCATACGGTCTTGTACTGACCGAAGACCCACTTGGTTTCGATTTATTTCTTTATTGTATAATGCCACAATATCATTGGAATATCCCGTGCTTAACGCTTGGCGATAGCTGCTAAGTTCTGCTTCCGTTTGAGGTCTGCCGAGTATTGTTTCTGTTAATTCGCTCTCGATACATGCAACTTTTGCCGCGTTGCCATTATCACGCGAAAGAAAAAATTCCCAAAGATTGTTACAACGTTGTTCGCACATTTTTGAAGTTGTTTCTTGCGTATTCATCTTGGATTTGCCTCTCTCAATTCAACACATGGAGCAGGTTTTCTTTCAAGCCTGTATTCCAAATAATCAGAAGGCATCCTGACAGATGTCCTTCTTCGTCCATCGGGACCATCGTTCCGGATTGCCTGTATGGCTTCTATGTCAACTTTATCTTCACCTACCCGCCTTACGTTGGATCCAAACTCTGTTATTCCATCAAATGTCATTTTTCACTCCTTCACCACTTTGAATTCGCCACGCTCATGCAAGTGTCTCACTTCGTTCACCACTTGTAGTGCGCAAAAGCCTTGTTGCTTTCCGCCATACGATGAACTTCTTCTTTTTTCTTAAATGCGCCGCCGGTTTGGTTATATGCGTCTACCATTTCCCCTGCGAGACGTTCCTGCATCGTTTTTTCGTTGCGCTTGCGTGCATGTATTACAAGCCATCTGATTGCCAAAGTTTGGCGGCGCGAGGGGCGTACTTCCATAGGAACTTGATAGTTTGAACCACCGACACGACGCGCTTTTGTTTCCAAAAGAGGTTGCAAGTTTTCCAATACTTGATTGAACACAATCATAGGTTCGGCACCCAGTTTTTTTGACGCAGTTTCAAGAGCTTCGTAAACGATAGTTTGGGCGGTGCCTTTTTTACCGTCTTGCATTACTTGATTGATAACTTTTGTTATCACAGTGTTTTTATATATAGGATCCGGTAATACCGTCCTTGGTGCTATTCCGCTTCTTCTTGGCATTTTATTTTTCTCCTTTTTCAATTTCCCACGGCATCATCTTTAACAATCATTTGGGGTTTTTACTTACAGACATGAATTTACGCGAAGCGCAAACTCCGCTTACTTTTTGTCCTTTTTCGCGCCGTACTTAGAACGCGCTTGTTTACGTTTTACCACACCCGCCGTGTCAAGTGTACCGCGAACAATATGATAACGCACACCTGGCAAGTCTTTAACACGTCCGCCGCGAATCAATACAACGCTGTGCTCTTGCAAGTTATGGCCGATACCGCCGATATAGCATGTACCTTCTTCTTTATTTGAAAGACGTACACGGGCGACTTTCCGAAGAGCCGAGTTCGGTTTCTTTGGTGTCATTGTTTTGACCTGCAAGCATACGCCGCGCTTTTGCGGATTTTCATCCAAAATCGGCGACTTTGACTTGCTTGTTCTACTCCTGCGTCCTCCGCGGACTAGTTGGTTGACTGTTGGCATGTTTCTCCTTCTAACTAAAAAATGCCTATTAAAAAGGCATAATTAATATAGACAGCATTGTATCAAATGTTTCAATTTAAGTCAAGAACTTTTTTTGGATCTTATCAAGTAGCTGGGACAGTTTCGCGATACTTTGAGGTGGGCGACGCGTAGTCAAATTGAGTTCTGATTGTACCCTTGACTATCGGCTGCGCGATCCCCTTTTCGCACAAGTCCTGTTGGATTAACTCGGTCATTCTGGAAAACCTTTCTGTACGGTCTATTTTAAAAGCCTCGTACATTTCTGGCAACACCTTGTTCATGTTCGCTGTTGTCATGACATTATTATAGCACATATTTAATTCCTTGCAAGCATTTTAGTAAAATTTATTTTTTTTAAACACTACATCTTGTGGTCGCAGACCGCAATATAGCGGCACTAGTGGCAACGCCGCGTAAGCAGAATTTCGTAGAAATTGTGCTTCAAATCGTTTGGCAAAACTAAATATTTATGTCTATACTAGAAATGTGAAGACATACACCTACCCCATTGTGTTCATTTTAAATGACGAAACCAAGATGTATAACGGTTACATCCCGGATCTTGCTATTTGCGCTGAAGGTAAAACCTTGGAAGATGTCATTACGGAAGCCCAAGCGCTTATGACAAAGTTTTTTGAGCTTGTGATTAAATACGGAACAGATATCCCGGACCCAACATCGCTTGAAAAAACATACGACAAGTGGAAAGGCTATAAAGTCATGTATGTGACAGCTAATATTAAGTGAATTAAAAAAGGCTTGCGCCTTTTTTTACGCGTTAGCGCAAGGTTCTCGAGCAGAGCGAGGGGTTCTTAACCCATCATCTGTGAAACTCTTACACCGACACCCATTGTGCTGTTTACCGAAACGTTTTTAAGATATGTGCCTTTTGATGCGGCGGGTTTGGCCTTGATAATTGCGCCGATTAAAGTGTTATAATTTTCAACAAGTTTGTCGACACCAAAACTCACTTTCCCGAGTATGCAATGAATGTTGTTGAACTTGTCAAGCCGATATTCAACTTTACCGCCCTTGGCGTCAAGTACTGCTTTTGTAACATCTGTTGTTACAGTACCGCTTTTTGGGTTTGGCATAAGACCTTTTGGACCAAGGATTTTTGCAACGCGCCCGACAATACCCATCATATCCGGAGTGGTAATACATACATCAAAATCAAGCCAGTTATTCGCGGTGATTTTTGTAATAATATCTTCCGCACCGACATGGTCTGCCCCAGCTTTTTGTGCTTCCGCTGCCTTGTCACCTTTTGCGATAACAAGCACACGGCGGGTTTTACCTGTACCGTTTGGAAGTACTATTGTACCGCGCACTTGTTGGTCGGCTTGACGGCCGTCAACACCAAGGCGCACATGAAGTTCCACTGTTTCATCGAATTTTGCATAAGCATTTTCGACGACAAGTTTCATGCCTTCCGCGATTGGATAGGCTTTTGTAGAATCAATATTCTTGACTGCGTTAATATGTTTCTTTCCCATGCTACACCTCAATCTACCACAGTCACGCCCATGCTGCGTGCTGTGCCTTCGACCATGCTAATTGCCGATTCAATCGTTTCACAGTTTAAATCGACCATCTTTGTTGTTGCGATTTTCTTAACTTGTTCGCGTGTAATTTTTCCTACTTTGTCCGTATTTGGTTTTTTACTGCCGCTTTGAAGACCAATCGCCGCTTTAATAAGCGTTGCTGCCGGCGGTGTCTTTAACACAAAGTCAAATGTTCTGTCGCCATAGATTGTGACGACAACAGGGATAACCAATCCTGCGTCTTTTGCCGTTGCGTCGTTGAATTGCTTAACGAACGACGGCAAGTTAATTCCGTGCGGCCCAAGTGTCGAGCCGACCGGCGGAGCGGGTGTTGCTTTACCCGCTTGGAGTTGCAGTTTTACCTGCGCTTTAATAGGTTTCGCCATATTAATTGTTTTCCTTTTAGTGGTTCATGCGAATTGAAAGTTAAAAATTTCAGTCAATTCTCCCACGTTGATGGCAATTATTATATAGAAGAGTTTTCACTTTGTCAAGTGTTTGTCGCTGCCTGCAGTATCTGCATCTTGAAAAGTCAATAATATTATGATAGAATATTGGTCGAAATGTATAACAATAAAATCAAGACTTTTACCGTCTCTCCGGGTCAGGGCAAAAAGCTGTTCGGCGTTCCTGAAATTTACAATGCGCACAATTACAAGTCAGAATATCATTTTTATACATTTACCGACGAACATGGTGACGAATATTTATTTAAGGATTGCGTTCCCGACAAACTTATCGGTGAAGTGGTTCACAGTAAGCTGGGGCAAGCACTTGATATACCGGTTGCGAGGAACGCTGCAGCCATACTTGAAAATAAAGGTAAGCAGTTTCATGGTATTATCTCGAAAAGCTTTTTAAAAGACGCTGAACAGTTCCGTCCGGCCAATTTGTATTTTGAACGGCTGCGCCACGTCCCATATTTCGAAGTTTATTTTAATTACTTTCAAGATGTAGATCTTCGCAAACTTGTCAAAAAACTGGGTAAATTCTTTCCAAATGATATAGAACAAATCGGGCAAGGGCTCGGCGAGAACTTTTTGATTCACAAAATAGCAAATACTGTTGATGTCAGTGACCTGCATAACATTGGATTTCTCTTGTCAGATGACGCGGTGCGAGTCGCCCCTGCACATGACTTCAGCCCTGTCAAGATTTACGGTACTAATGCCGCGAAACCCACTCTCATTCACAAAGAAAACATAGGATACATCAGAAATAATTATAAAGAACTTGCCACAAAAGTCTTGGACAACATTGTGACTATCCGAAACAGCCAAGACTTCCACGATATTTGCGACGTGACACCGTATGCTCCGTTAATGCCTAAGGACTACAACATTCAAAACCTTACTATATACTCCGAACGAATTCACCGCTCTTTGGGCAAAAGCCTTGACGCGGTTACGAATAGTTTCAATTAATCGTCTGCTTTTCTGCCCTTATACTTACTCTTGCGCACAAGTTTGCTGTGGACAAGTTTATCGCCATTCCATGCTTCTATATATGTATGCGCTTGGCGAGCGGGGTCAATTTCATCTTCTTTTAATTCATCCTCTTCTATTATTGTGCGCGGCTTGTATTTTATATTTGTTTTGTTTCCATAGATACGCACAAAAGCGCGGCCGTATTTATCCGCCGTCGCGTTTTCTGTACTTGCTTCTATATATATAGGACCTCCGGTATTGTTGGTAAACCGCAAGTCCGCAGCGCTCGACACCATCGCATCGCGGCCTATTGGGACATAAGAAATTGCGAGGGAATGATTGTAACTTCTATCAATTTTAAGTCCCGCCAAAAGCACGGCATTGAAGAGGGTGGTGCTTGTTTGACACACCCCGCCGCCTACTCCGGGCACGAATTCACCGTCAAGAATTATTTTTGCTTCTTGATAGCCGCGCGCTCGGGT
>Ga0123353_10007654_pt1 | contig 14637 bp, 6 predicted proteins | sample TergutLab28metaG_3_FD_92763 | JGI IMG/M metagenome (GOLD analysis project Ga0123353, IMG submission 92763) | Labiotermes labralis P3 segment gut microbial communities from Petit-Saut dam, French Guiana - Lab288 P3 | ecosystem: Host-associated > Arthropoda: Insects > Digestive system > Gut ... | reverse complement strand
TAGGACCGAAATATGTCGGAGCGTTTTTAATATTTTAATGTGTAAATTTTATAAATTTTATATATGTGCAGTGGTGTAATAATTGAGTAACTCGACAACATGCACGGTGTAACAATGAAAAAACTCAGGAATATCTTTAAATATATTGTGAGAGGAAGAGAGATAACTTAGAATTAATTGCCTCGTATTAATTTTGCTTTGTCTTGTGTAAGCAATATAAAGGTACAGAACAACCAAAAACAGGCCATGATTGTACGGAAAAGAAGTACTTTTTCTTGAACCTCAGCAGTAGATGATGGTGGCGCTTAACGACACGCTCCAGCCTCTTTACCCACTTTAGAGGAGGTTGGTTGGGCTCCAAGGCTGATCTGAACGGGTGTGGAAAATGTCGCCGTCACCGGGATTCGATTTGTCCAGCCGGTAGCTAGTCGCTATACCGACACCATATCCCGGTCCACTTTATCGTGTATAGATTTTATTAACCGATGATGTTGAAATTCAGCAAAGTAGGAGAAATGATGTCCCCACAGTGACGTTGCTGTTTGTACAGGACTTGCTCAGATGTTAACCTTTCGTCACTATGAGTGATTACTTAGCCACTACTACAATTTAATATCCAAGACTGGGTATTTTAATCCGTAAGAACGTGTTAAATTTGGGATATTCTTACTACCATTTACGAGGATCGTACCGAAAGTCATGAGCAACAATTTTTTGTAACGTAACATGCTTTATTATTGACAAACCAAATACACCACCTTAATCTACAGACCTTTCTTTATTTTTCCACATAATCGTGCTTTAGAATCGTTCACTTTCGGTCTGCTATCTGAAAATTCAAAGACTAGAACGTACCTTTACAGAATTTAATTTACCCTGTACTTTGGCGTGATTGTGACTCGTCTCTGGTTCTAAGGGACTATCATCTACTGAAGGCTTTCGGAACAAGCAGTGCTGAAAGAAATGTTTTGACTTAAAAAGAGGAACTGGCATCTGCAAAACATTATAGACATTAAGTGTAACTTCGTAATATGTGAGCTCACGTGATGTACTGTGTTTAATATAAGGAGAATGATGGTCGAGATAGTAACACTTAAGTGGGAGGTAATAAACGAATATAAATTAAAATCTTAAAACTTTAAAAAAGAGTTATGATATAGGTTCACGCAAAGAGGGCGTTGCGTATTGGACTGTATTACAGTAGTTCAGCGCAAGGGTCGCTCTACAAATTCTGTAGACACTTTCATGATCAGACTGACAAATATAATGTTCAAATTGAAATGTTTAGACTTAAATACTAAACGCTAGAGGGAAGAAAAAGCGACAAATTAATTTTTATTTACTATTCATTTATTTACAACTTAACAATTCTGTTAGAAGCTCCGAACATTTCATTAGAATTCACGTAAATGTTATTAGGGAATACTGAATTGCAGATAACGTGAAAAGAAACAGTCTTGGCTTAATTATAGTCCTATACAGACATTTTTTTCATGGGACTGAAAAATCTTAGGGAATTTCAATCACAGCAACCAGATTCTTGACTTTGACTAGAACCCGGGACTGAGCCACGTACGAAGCAAGAATATTAGTCCTAAGGTAAAGAGGGTCCGCTCGAATTCACTATTGTATTGTTTTTTAAAAAATATGAAGGTTAAAACACACGGCTATAAGTAATAATAATAATAATAATAATAATAATAAGCGACTCTTAAAAATTCAAATATATAATTTATTTCCAATTTGTCATTGTTTCATTTTATGTGTGTTCTTTTTAAACGGTTACAAGATCGTTGCCGGGTGTACCAGCGGCTTTGCGAACTGCTGTAAGCCGCTTAGCGAACTGAAAGTTGCTCCGTGATGATGCGGCCCAGAGGATTTCTCCCTTAACGATATTGAGAAAAAAGCTTCCAGATATTGGGTTCAAATTGTGGCATCACTGTCGGACTGGCAAACCAGCTGTATTCCGTCACTGGCACCAACTAACACTAAATGACTCGTAAAGTCCGCAAAATTAATTTGATTGGTGATTTTTTTCTGGTCTCCTAGGCGCTTTCTCGGTTGTATTGCTGTGCTTTATTAATGGTACAGGCTATTCAGCTTCTTGCGGGGCAAGTGTGATTTATGATTTGGAAAGGATGTGGACAGGCCTTTCAGACCGGCCATATTAGAGCGTTCACAGTTTCCCTCTTTCTTTGAAAATACGTCAGAACTCATTTACCAAAATAGCGGAATTCTAGGACGTAATCCCAACCCAAGAAGCACTGATTCTAAAGTTGAATTGCTATTTAATAAACTGACAATATCTATCTAAATGTATAGGAAAATGTAAATTTGGTACTTTTGATAGAATTCTGGGGTCTGAATAAATTATCCTCGTAACAGCAACATTTGATTCTCGGTATGATAAAAATAGTGGGATGTCGGTGGCCATGCAGTCTAAGGTGTGGGTCTGCCCCCGCTCGATGGCTGGGACTGTTGGAGGAATGAGAATTCCTTTCTTTTTGTTGTGTGTTGTGTGAGTAGCTGGTCACTCGCTGAGAGGAGTCCTACCAGCTGTGTGTGTCTAATTGTGTGTGATCGAGAAACATCAGAACGGGTTGGCCTAAACCTGACTTGGACTGCTGTGCCGCTGTTGTACGAGTGATAATTTTACTTTTAGCTTACAATTTATTACCGAATTTTTTCTCCTGCATATATTGTGTGGTGTTAAATGACTGGGTAACCGAAACTAGAACTGGAGGTACAAATTAATCGTGGGGTGTTTCAGGTGTTATCACGTTATTTGTCTGTAAGGGGAGTACCAAAATGTCGCACAAAAATAGCCAAGTCTTCAGTCTCTGAGCCGAGAAAAGAAGGTGAATTTCCTGCAACGTAATCAGCGCGACTGTCGCAATATCTACTACCCTAAGGCACAAACTTTCTACAGCTAGGACTTTTCAGAAAATGAAGAAGTTCCCTTACTTTATATAACCGATATATCCTGACCATATAGAGAAAAATTCCTCATTAGTACGTATCACGAACCAGACGGGCATAATCCAATACATCATTTTATTTGTTACAGTTCCTTTTAATATTATACACGATCCATAATCTGGTCTTATAAATGAGCTCGCCCATCACGATTTTCCGATTACAGTTTTCTGTACTTCTGTGACGGTTCCCATCTCCTCCTTGGTTTATTGTCGTAATGAAATTGTTACATTTCTAACGAAACTTTGATTCTGTATTATAATTTTACGTTTTCCTATCCTGTTTCTAGTTCATCCCAACTTTATACCACTTAAACCTGCAACAGATAATTGTAAACAGACGCGTATGATAAGCCTCCGGTACGTATTTACAAAAAATGGACATAATAACCGGCCAAATAAATTATTACTGTAAAACAGAATGCTGCGAGTAATGGCTTAGCATGAAATAACTTATTTTTATTACAGACACAAAACTTATGGCCAGTGGCATTTTTAAAGAGGCTGCCTGCTACTCGTGTTTTTCTGACATGACCTTCACCCTTTTAATTTCACGTTAAATGCACATATATGTGTTATATATAGTTATATGCCCCGCAAAAATTAGGCTAGTTATCATCAAATCATGCCGTAAATTTCGGAGCATTAAGCTGTGCAGATAGACGACAACAATAAATGTAGATCCATGGAAAATTAAAGTTTATTCTATTTGCAAAATATATTTATGAGGTTTCATGTTTCAAGAGTGAACATTTCGTTTGTCACCTTTTTTATTACGTCTCGTGGTTGGACTGGTAGCTACTATCACTTCGCATTAAGCAGTAACAATAAACCACTAATTGGACATTTATAGAGAAACTTAGATACAGTGAAATATATGTTTATAAGTAAGCAAAAATCTGTAGATAACAAGTGTAGTTCATGGAGAGAGAACTATATTTGCTGTGAGAACTCGGGCTTAAACAGGGAGATATTTTCGTGGAAACGAGAATAAATTGCAAGACCTTAAATGAATAATATTTATTATTATTATTATTATTATTATTACTGCTACTACTACTAACACTTTACGAAAAAAAACCTGCCTCCTTTTTCTGTTTATTGTTCCTACCCAGTACATTACAGACTGTCGGTGGAGACACGTTTAGTAACCACCTTCTAAAATGCACGGTATTAACCTAAAACACCACATTTTACGCATAACAGCAAGCGATGTGAATTAATAATCACGTGCAGGCGTTACTGTCTATATGGTTATTAATTATATGTCACGGCTGAGGACCCTATCTCTGGGTTACATGCAAGTGAATGCACAAAATGTTGACGGAACACATCATAGCCCAAAGCTTAGGAAATGTGTGTGTTTGAAACGACGTCGAGATATGTTCATTCTTTGCATCCGCGACACTCCTCAGACGATGTTAAAATATAATCTGCTGTGTCCACACGTCTTATAATAAAACCAACTAGATGCACTAATTTCTCAAATTTATTTTTGGAATAAAACTCTACATGTTTCGGGCAGTTCCTCTGTCCATCATCAGGAGTTTTTCACTATACACACAGCAATGATATGTGTCATATAGGTTTGCTGACAACTTGCGAGCAAGCTGCAACTGTAACATGTATGACATATACCATTGTTATGTCTACAGTGAAAAACTCCTGATGATGGACAGAGGAACTGTCACAAATATGTAGAGTTTTATTCCAAAAATAAATTTGACAAATTAGTGCATCTAGTTGGTTTTATTATAAGAATTTATCACGATGCACGGTCACCTGAACGTCAAAATGTGTTCGCACTTTTTTTCACAATTTTACGTATGTTATAAAATGTTATTACTGTTCATAGGACGTTTGTGTCTGTGTTGTGTTTTTCTCTGTTAAATTTATCGGTCATCCAAAACCTCAAATCTTCACCCCGTAGATTTATTTTGTACCTGATAACTTCAAACAATATTTTTTACACAATTTTCAGGCATATTTAAAACCCATGTACAATATTCACGCTGTTGCACATATCAGTGGACATTAGACATGGCTGGGCACGTTTATTTTCCTTAATTAGCCATACGTACGACGAAAATCGTACGAAGAAAAACAGATAATTGCATAAGAACATGACGTAATAACTGGAATACTGAGTCGCCGGATTACTACGACACGCCACAATACATTTGTATTTAGATGATTCTTGTTGTATCGTTTTTCTTGTAATCCTTTAGTAAATGGCATGATTTTCTGAAAAATCATTTCCTATACAAATTTTATTTGCAAATTTTCTCAACTCAAGAAGAATTCCGTGAGTTATTTTCATAAGGAAACGTACGTATTCATGTAAAAGTATTATTTCCATGTGGGTTTCACTATGTTCGAAAATTATGAACACATTGAATAAAAGGAAACTGTGACTTGAGGATGGAAGAGAGACATGGAAAAATCTCAGTGGAACTTCCAGGAAATTCACGAGCGCGCCAACGGCGAGCACTACGTAAAGACGAAACATTGTACATACACACATATTTCTTCATTCATTATGTTATGGCTTATGTAATGACACAGTCCCTAAAGCGAACCATACAGCGTTGAAAGTTCGATTGAGTAATTAACATTACATTGGAAAGGATATGTAAAAAAAGAAAAGAATTTGTTGTGGTCATGCTGGTGGTGGAGCTGATACCGTCCAAAATACAAGAAAAGAAGTCTTGCCGCTAAGGCACTCACAGTTGACAATAATGCGGTATTGATTGCCACAGCTGTTCAGTGCAGGGTGCAGTGGTTCCGCGACAGACCCGCGAGCCAATGGTTCTCAGGTCGAACACTGGCCGGGTGTTAAATACTGACGTGACAGAAATTTTATTTGCTTTGGCTCAGTATTTTCAGACCAGCAGCAGGGTAATATCTTCAAATACGTCATGATATTTTGCCACATTCTCCCAATTTATCTTTCATCACAATTATTTTTCCAACGCTGCACAAAAATAAAATTTGATATATTTTAATATAAAGGGATGCCGATGGCACTGGAAGTCTTTTCTTATTGTGGAAATTCTGGGTTGTAATTTTGGAATGGAGGATCTAATTTCTTTTGTTTTCTTTATATTTCCAAACAACAGGTACAATATTGAAAACATAAAGTTGTTCCGCCAGGTACATCCCAAGATCCTTCCCAGGAAACGTATTTCTTTGGTTTTTTCACTTATAATTGGAGGATATAAGGAGGAGCATTTGGCATAGCATTGTTCAGATATGACCAAAGCACAACTTTGCTTAGTAATATCGTTTGGCAGACTCGTCTTCCCCATTATTTGCCCAACAAAACGGTGTGAGTATAGGTGGATTAAAAGCAAGAAAGAGAAAGGAAAACATCAAGCCAAAGAAACAGAGAAAGAAACAAAAAAAAGCAGAAACGGAGGAAGTTAGTGAACAAAAGTATAAAGGAAGAATTTGGGAAGTGCCCACACGAAAACTGTACAAATTCATGTACATTTGCACACTAATGTGAAATTATATTGAAACTTACCCTGTGACGCCTGATAAATATCTACCGACGTTTCGGTAAAGCGTAGTATCTCCACACAAGGTTCAGTAAGTCCAGATGTAGCAATTAGAAAAACTTAAGGGTTTACGAAAACGTGTTGGCCATGAAATATGATTAATATTTGTGAAACCTTTTCTTAAAAAATCACAGGAATTAAAACCGACACGATGTACTGCTCTAGGGAGAAATACCGGATTGCCTTAATTTTTATCCTATGTGTTTTGGCTGCTTCTGGGCCATTATCAAGCCGCTTTGACTGATTGAAAAGAGGACTGTGCTAGGATATATTACGCTCCTCGCAATGAAATTAATTGAGAATTATGCGTGAGATGCTGGTAGAAAATCAACACAGCTTTGCTTTAAGAACAGGTTAAAACTGCCTGATCTGAAAGAAACAAAACTTTACAAATCTTTATAAAATTGGCCATTATAAAATTCAGTAATTATGTATTTGTACTTTCTCTTCTTTCCTCGTTCTTACAGACTCAAGTAAAAAATGATTGATTTTAGTTGGTGCACTGACGGGAAGAGAAATAATGCAGAAAACAGAACAGAGTTAGAGAAGGATAAAGAACATAAAGAAGGGACCAAAAGAGACGCTTGAGAAAGAAAGAAAGAAAGAAGAGAAGATAAAGGGAACAATGCAAGAAAAATAAACCAATGATAGAAATCCTCGTGAAAATGTACCTGCTGAACATAAATGGACCTGAGATAAACAGCTTTATACAATACGGTGATGTGTTTACCGTAACCAATCATTTGTTCGGTTAGGAAATGCAATTTTCTCACGGACATTTGTTACCCTTCTTAATAATCTCACGCCGTCCGTTGTTCAACTGTCCGCTATGAAAGGGTTGTTGGGTCACCGTGACGCAACCACTGCCGTATTAGTACATCGCCAAGCCCGCCAGATGGCAGAATGGTGCTACTTGTAACCCTTTCTGACCTTTAATTTAAGATATTAACCCTTTAAAACTCCAGGGTCGGAAGCAATTGAAGCTGTGTCTTTGTTCTTACGTACACCTGGAAACTACTGTATTCACACTTTTTATTGATATTAAGGCAAACCGCTGTCACACTTTACATGTGTGTACTAGAGTGAGGGCATATCATTGCAGGGAATATATCACAATAAACAAATACAGAGAGAAGGACAGTTGTTCAGATTGCCAACATATTTGTAACTATCTTACGAAATAATATCACTGGTTTTTTTTTAATGCAGCCCCCGACACTACACAGAGCCAGTCCAATGCAAACTGCACACTGAAATCCAAGTTCCGTTTGGTACATTTTAATATACATTGCTTTCTACTTCTAGATCTTCCAAGTTGTCTTTCCAGTGAAAGCTTTCGTGGTCACGTTGCATGTCAATTTCGCGTATTTCCCATAACTTCTATATGCAATTCAGCTAAGTTAATTTTACCTGTGTCATAATAATCGGAGAAGGGTGCAATTTGAAGTGATCATAATTAAAATTTACTTACCGTCCAGGTACTTCTGTTATCATAGAGACAAACTTCAGCTTTCATGTAATAGGATAGTATTACGATTAAACTTAGACAAAATGGATATGAGAGTAGAAGGCAGTTCTTACTACCTAATTTCTCTTGAAATGCGGGTACAGTATTGTTGATTTTAATGAAAGGGCCCCGAACCTAGAACCTCTGTTATGTTCTCAGGCAGATGCATGTACACTTAAGATCCATTCGCTCCTTGTCAAAGGAGTAACAAGATGACACCTACCTAATACAATTATCTTGCCTCTCTGGTTCCCTGCGACACAGCTGTACACTCGGCTCCAACTAACTACGTGGCTCAGTGTCGGTTGGAGACACATACGATAATTAAAATATGTGCTTGATGCCTGACGTCTGAAGCACGTATTGCTTTCTTGGAAGGAGATTTATACGGACTACTGAAACGCAAGGAATGACCAGACGGTTCCTCGACAGTATATTTGTGACAAATGAAAGAAGATCCTAAGATTTAACTCAAATCATACCCCTAAAATCTTCTGTCTTGCATTAAAAATTGTAAATCCTAGCAGTTTGTCATTTTCGAAGCATTTTAATTATTCTCTTTCGTATCTGTAACAGACTATTCTTCTGCTATTTAAGGAAGAATTTCAACTGGGCAGCCTAAAGATTATAAGAGAAATTATTTTGAATGATAAATTTGAAAGAATATTTAAGGACGAAGTCTTAGCCTGTGTTATATGATTACGACACAACTTCCTGAAGTGTGAAAAGCACGATAACTAGACTGGAATATTCTACGATCCAAAATCGAAGCCAGTACTTTTCAGTAAATTAAAGAGACAGGTTACAATTTGGCTTCTGCGAAAAGGGTGGAGGAAAACTACGGCAATCCTCAGTTAAATCAGCTGAGGAAATAACCATGAATCAAAAGTAATACCTTCGAAAATTTAAGTCAGATATGGCAACGCTGACACATTAAAATTCTTTTTTTAAAGCGTGATTTTGAGGGGCCGAGGAACAATATATCGAGATTGTTGCGCGCGCGCGTGTGTGTGCGTGCGTGCGATCCTGTGTACGGAGTTTTGTGTTTTGTGACAGAGAGGTCATGGGTCCATTACTGTATTTCAGACACGTCGATGAATCAGTTCAAGACTAAGAAGAAAAAGACGAAGCCCTTTAAGATGCGCAGAACTGTTATGCATTTTGTTCCAATAAAAGCAGCATGTCTTTCACTGCATGCTTGTACTTCACATGAATCATGAACGCAGGAACTCGTCACGTGTACGGCTGTAGCAATAGCTTCCATACAGTGGCTGACAGATCGCAACTTACATACTCTGTGCTTTGTCTAACTTTTCCAACAATACGCACCACACACTCTCTCTGAAGTGTATGGTGCGTATTGTTGAAGATCTTTAAAAAATATCATTATAAAATGCAAGAAATAAATAACAATGCAAAGTTTACATACTCCTTATCATTTCGTTGGTTCTTGGGTAAGTAACTGACGTCACATCAGCTACACATGTTATTTAATACTGAGTGGTATGAGAAAATAATGATAAAACATAAAATATCAAGTGAAAGAACAATAATCTATATAAATTACATTCTTGACTTCTTATTATTTGGAAGATTATGTCAATGGATAAACTCGGACTGCGAATGTAGCACTCTTGAAGGAGATAAATGTTTATAAAATTTTAATGAATGTAACTCAAAATAATGCCACTTAAGGGATGTCGTATTAAATGGGTCAGTGTCTGTTTACGGTTTATTTAATGACGCTGTGTGACCCTCATATAACGGAGCGTCGAATGTTCGGTTAATTAGCAAACTATGAATAGGAAGAGATGTAAGAGGAAGCGGTAGTATACCAGTCTGCTGTACTAACCCAAAATTTGCCTGAATTATGCTGAGGAAAGCTACGTAAAACTTTAGTCAGGATGATAGGTATCGGGAATCAAATTTGAACTTGGGACCTCCAAAATACGGAGCGGGAATTCCAAGCAGGCCTCTTCTTCGTTAGCTTTTGGTGGCATAGCATTATATTATGTCCATTCAACTATGGCGCAAAGCGGTGGACAGGACTTCGCCGGCTGAAGTCAGGATTTAATTGTGAACTTGTATGAGCGCAGAGATCAAATTCGGGTTCGTAATAAACGGAGAATCTATTGAGTGTACTTTTTTTAGAAAACCCCTGATCTTTCAAAGTTAGTTGCGATTATGTCTGAATAAACGCGGAAATGGTTGTCGTGGGTTATTCCACGACACTAGGCCGGCATTGTCATTCAATAAAATCACGAAGAAATTCGACCTCTCTTGTGGTATTGAAAGCTTTGTAGGAAACGCAAAGGCTAGGACGTGTCGAATGATATACGGCAGGGTATTTAGGAAAAGGCGACGCCAGTAGAACGTGGTAGTCAGTTGTGGGCCCTTGTTTGTAATACTGCCCCACTCACAACCCGGAGAAAAATGATAAATTTCGTAATATTGTGTTTCAGTCTGTAAAACTGAACGCAAGAAGAGCATATTAATTACTTGCACAGAATTTAATGCCAAATTTTTCTACAAAGTTCTTATTTGTTATTGAATATTGTTTCGGCATGTTTCGGCCACAATTTTTGGCCATCTTCAGGAAGCTATAAATAATTAATAGCAAATAAAAACAATGTGAAATAAGTTGGTAATCAATATTATGCACGTAATTTTGTTGTGCGGAAATTGTAAAATATTAATCACTGTTCTGCTATCAATCGGGAAAGAGTCTTCACATATTGCGGACAGGCTCAGGTCCGTACGGGGCGAAGTGCTAAGCAAAGGAACCCAACGTGAAAAGTATTATAATTTCGTCTGTCATGACTCTGACTTTCTGACAGAAAAGCAGAGGTAAGGTAAAGCTGTCCCTAGCCACTCCTGGAAGGTATGTAAAGGGCGTAAAATTCCTGTTCCATTTATTTTTCAATTAGATAACATCTTCAAGCCGGGCCGCCTTTCCTGTAGGATAAAACCCTAATATCTTTCACATGGGGGGCTGCGTGGGCCTCACAGCCAGTCTAGACTTCCTGGAGAAGAGGAAAAATTCTTGTTTCTGCCGAAAATCGAAAACAGCCCATACACCTAAAACCTGTACCTTGTCACTCTACATTCGACAATACTGACTGACTGACTTAACCGATTGTCTAAGGCGTTAAGTGCCAGAGCTGTTTTCTAGTTAACTGAGTATATAACCTACTGCCTGAGTGACTACCTAGGGTCTCTTATAAAGGGCCAATAAATAAATACATAAAAGCTGCAAATGCAGGTGGTTCTTTCATTGCCTCTTGTATACGAAACCTGCATTCCGCGACAGCTGGGGTGCTCAGGAAGTTGGTTAGCTGACGGAATAGGCAATGGCTTAAATAATATTTGGGTCGACTAGGTTATTGAAGGAATGACTGAGCCGTGCATATCTGAATGAGAGCATGATTAATTAAATTATTGAAGGAATCGCTATTCTTAGCAAGAAAATATGACGAAGTTTTATTCAGTTAAACTTCCCGCTACTTAGAATGTTAAAACTGCAGAATTCTAGGTTGTGACGTCGTGTGGTTTGGTAGAGAGGTACAAATGTTTTGGAGGAATCTAATGCTTATCACCTTCACGTCTATAATGAAGACGAACAAAAGAGGTAATGTATGTGTAACGTATCATCGAGACGAGTTCGCGTAACTATTTTTGTGGTTGAAGGGAAATACGTATTACGTACTCTGGGAGTGTGTTTGTAGCCTTTGATATCCAGCATTCAATGAGCATGTACTAGGCTGTCATATATGGCCTGCCCGACTTTACAAAATTTTTCAATATTGTCTCATAAAAGGCAGTATTTTAAAAGAAAAATAGTTATTGAACAAAAAATGCGTATTACGGTTTCCTTTACAAATTTTGTCCGAAATGTGTCTCATTGTAAGAAGAACTGAGTGAGATGTGCTCAAAAATATATATTGGTTTTATTGTAAAGTATTCGTTGTTCTTGTCACACTTTAATAAAACTTAAATTTTCTCGAAAAATTATAGAAAAATACTCGAATAACCGATTTCATGAAAATCTGTCGAGTGGGATTCCAGTTGCTTCATGCGGACGGAAGGACAGGTAGACATGACGAAGGTAATGGTAATTTTTCGCAATTTTGAGAACACGTCTAGAAATTAGTTTCTTTAATAAAATCTGACACCTATCGACCAAAATAAAAATAATACACCAAGAGACATGATTGATTCCAACAAAGTGCTCACAAAAGAAAAGCCAAAATTTGTTATATTCAGAGCCGGTACGAATACGGTCTCGTTTCTCGTATATCAACTTTAATACGACCCTGCCACTACGCTTACGTCACCAAATTTTCTCGCTTGTACAGGTTCCCAGACACAGGACTTGAAATGCGTTGCCTCTATAAGCACAACCGACAAGGTAGTCAGCATACTTGCTCGGATACCTACTGGACGACACAGAAATCTGGGTTCCAAACCCAGGAGCGAAAGGGGGTTGTCACTTTTCTGCAGTGCCTAGACTAGCGGTTAAGGCGCACTTTACTTCAGCAGTAAAAAGAGTGGGGTGTTAAACTGACTGTTCCTTTTCAAAACCCGATTCTATCATGAATGTGTGCATATGCATTTTGAATCTTCTATGTGCCTACATGGGGGTACGCGGTGGGACATTTGGCTGAGGTACTGCGCTACTTGTCGGAAGGTCACAGGTTCGATTCCCGATATTGTCATTGGGATTTTTTTATTGACATATTCATCCGGTCGCACAATGGCCCTAGGGTTGTCTCAGCCTCTAACAGAAATGAGTACCAGGAATATTTCCTGAGGGTAAAGACGGCCGGTGCCTATTGTTGACAACCTTACCACCTTCCTGTGCCGATTGCCTTGAAATCTGGGAACATCAGCCTCCTGGAATCCTGAGGACTTGTCCAGGCCTGTAATGGGATTGCTGTAAATTTTGTGTGCCTACAGGACCTAATGTTTAATTAAACACACCGCCAACTGTACAACTTTATCTTCACACGATCACACAGTGTCTTCCGCACATCCGTTTTAGTTTAAATACGGTCAGTTCAATTTGGGGCTGGGGTGTTAAACGTACAATAAGCACGCGCCTGGGCCCAACTTGTGTCCCGAACAGACTTGCCTCAAGGCGACATACTCCCTCCCCCCACTCCACACCCCCACATCCACCAGCGGCTCCGCTTTCTAATCAGTTGCGTGGCATGCAGCAATGGCGCCACACGTGTTGGCGACAGGAAACTAATGAGGGCCTTCCTGCTACAAATTGGCGGGCCATGGCTCGGCACCTCATCTCTCACTTCACTCCCTCTTCCTACCCTTAGCTTCATGTCCAGGGGCTGAATAGAAAAAGACGAGATTCAAGGATGGAATAAAAAGTCGTTACGAATTGGAAAGCGAAACGGAAAAATAATTTGACAGAGTGGAAAATAATGGGGGTAAAACGGAGGTGGTGAATGAACAATTAAAATATTCCATAGACTCACTGGAGAGTGAAGGGCAAGACGAAATCTGTTATATTCGTGGGGGAGGTGACAGGAGGCTGCGCTCCGAAGACAAAACTGCTGAAATGTTGGTGTCAGAACTACAGGACATTCCAAGACAGCTCGCGGGTTGGTTCACATGATGTTTGGACCTTGAATTGACGCATTTAATAGAAATTTACAATACTGCACGACCAAATTCTTACTTTAGACATTACCCAGACACCACACTCGGAGAAATACGGTTATTTGTTTTGTTACCTTTTAGGTAACAATTTTCCATTGCAGTGAATGTGATGAATAAATGAATATAAAATAATTTATGGTAATTTATTAACCGGAAAAACAATAAACAAACATTAGGACTATTATGCTTTATTATCCTGATATGGTGTAAGAAATAATTTAAAAATGTGTTATTATTTTCATCACACCAAAAACAAATTCGGTAATTTAATTTAGTAAATCTTGCATTGTAAATGTTATATAAATAAGTTACATACTTTGGCCTAAATAGGCCACTTTAGACTCAGGTTTTGTACAAAATAAAAAATCTTTACTTAAGAGAAGTTTGCAGTGGATTGGAAATGAAGTTACGCCGTATTAAGTGGATTGTTCACTACCAACCAAACAAAGGCCTTCCTTGGTCTGTTTTGGAAAATACGTAACAAATAGGCCGAACACGGTTGTTATGAGGTCAAAGGCGTAGGTCTGCGGCCGCTCGGTTCCACGAATCGCGGGTTCGAATCAGACTGAAGACATGGATGTTCGTCTCTTATGTTGGCTCTGTGTTTAGCAGGTAGCGGTATCTGCGACGGCCTGATCACTCGTCCAGAGGAGTCCTACCGGTGTGTGTGTGTGTGTGTGTGAGTGTGTGTGTGTGTGTGTTTGTAGGTATGGATGTGCGTGTGTGTGTTTGTGGGTGTGGGTGTGTGTGTGTGTGTTTGTGGGTGTGGGTGTGTGTGTGTGTGTGTGTGTGTGTTTGTGGGTGTGGGTGTGTGTGTGTGTGTGGGTGTGTGTGTGTGTGTGTGTGGGGTGCGCTACTCAGGAGTATATTCCTTTAAAGACTAAGATTAACCTAAGGTACAGTCAAAGATTCATTCCTA
>Ga0123353_10007653_pt1 | contig 14638 bp, 7 predicted proteins | sample TergutLab28metaG_3_FD_92763 | JGI IMG/M metagenome (GOLD analysis project Ga0123353, IMG submission 92763) | Labiotermes labralis P3 segment gut microbial communities from Petit-Saut dam, French Guiana - Lab288 P3 | ecosystem: Host-associated > Arthropoda: Insects > Digestive system > Gut ... | reverse complement strand
CCAAACGCAGATTTTTATAGAAACACCGTATAGGAATAATCATGTATTCAAATCTATACTTGCTGTTTGCGATCCGGCTATGCGGCTTTGTTTGGGAGTGAATATTACTTCGGAAAATCAGATGATAAAGACGATGACGGTGAAGAGGTGGAAAATGCAGAAAATTGATTTGCATAAACAACCGGCGGTGTTTTTATTGGGGCGGTAGTCGCTGCGCTTCATTGGAAGTTATTTATATTTAGTCTTGCGGTCTATCTCTCATGTGTTATAGGATTCATATTGTCTGGTATTTTGCCTATTTCTTCACCACCTTCTTCGTTGCAACCCCCTTATCGGTAGTTATAACCACAAGATAAACCCCTGCCAGCGCGGGTGAAATATCTGCAATGATTATCCCTTCATCGACCGGATCTTCGTAAACAGGTTCGAAGGAGGTTATCAAGCTGCCCATTAGATTGTAAATTTGAATTTTCTCGAACTGAATATTTAAGTTTAAGTTCTTAATGTTAAATTCTCCCGTTGTTGGGTTGGGGTATATGATATATTGAATTTGTGAACTATAGGGAATTTTTACCTCAATGGTAAAATCTTGTGTGTAATCTACGCCCATTGCGGTGCCGTTGGCGATGGTGGCGGTAACAATTACAGTTCCTTTTTTGGGGGCGATGAGGGTGCGGGTAACCAATCTTGCCTCGGTGGTTCCGGTGTCTTTAATGCTCCAAACAATGGATTGGTGGGTGGCATTTTCCGGAATGATTTTGCTGAGAAGTCTGTGCGGGGCACCTATCCATGCTTCTAAAGGCACATCAATAATCTCCATTACCGGAACAAATCTGCCGCCTACTGTTAAGATTAATTTAATGATGCTGTCGCAGCCTTGAACGGTGCTTAATGTATGGTAATATGTGCCTTCTTCTGATAAAATATCTCCAAAGAAATCGTAAGTTTCTCCATCTTCAATCCAAACTGAGATAGGGGTTGTGTAATCAATTAATTTGAAAAGTACTCTAATGGTGTGATCTGCTGTTATGTTTGCAAATGTATATGTACCGATTGCTACGGCGGCGGCGTTGTTCACACCATCAATTAAAACTCTGTCTATTTCGTAGCAAGTTTCGGGTGTAAAGTTGAAAGTGAACTCTTCGCCTTCATATACGTATATTGTCCCCGAAGGATCAATGGTTCCGCCCTCTCCAGCGGTAGCAGTAATGGTGAATATCTGCAACTGGCATTCGTAGGCACCCATGTCAATGCTATCGCCTACAAGGCGTTGATTACCTACAAGGTCGGTTTCTCCCGTAAAATTATCAATATTGCGAACAGTTAAGTACAAGAGATTGCTGCCTGCGGATATGATTGGGCTGCCTCGTTTTACATTATAATCTCCCGCTATCGTGGGCGCTAATGATGAGGATTTCGGGTCAACAAAAAGCGGCTCTATATCAATGTTGTTCCCCTCATCAATTCCCAACGAGGTATCCCAATCCTGGCTTCCTTCGCTGCCTTCTATTAATGAATAAGCATAAGTGGTATTAGCGCCGGTATAGACATGTTGCACATTGTTGGTTCTGTTTCCCCAGATAATGCTATTCTTAATTACGGACGAAGACGAATTGTAATGATACAACCCGCCGCCATCCCTGTTTCCTCTGTTTCCGGCAATGGTAACATTAGTAAGTTCAGGAAAAGAAAAGTTGTGGCTATAGATTCCGCCGCCATTATTTTCCGCTCTGTTTCCACTAATGATAACATTAATTAGCGTAGGAGAAGAAGAGGTATTATGGATTCCGCCGCCCCAGTTTGCTCTATTTCCTTTAATGGCAACATTAGTGAGCATGGGCGACGAGTCCCAGTTTGCCATCCCGCCACCTAAGTCTGACGCAGTATTTTCGCTAATAGTTACATAATTAAGTAGCGGCGATGAATAATAATTATAGATTCCACCACCACTTTGTTTAGGAATGGCATAACCGTTTACCCTAATGAAGGGATTGCCACCGGCGGCGGCTCTTCCATCCGAAATAGTGAAACCGTCTATCACAGTGTTGCTGTTTTCAGGAATATCGGCGCCGATAAGTACGTGGTGCGCGTGGTCTGTGTTATTGCCATTGACGTTTCCGGATAGTATGGTAATCCCGTTACGTCCTGCCGTTCCGAAATCAGGCAGGGTTATTCCTGCAGGAATTTCGTTGGGCACAAATCCGCCATAGATTTTTATGCCGGCAACCAACACAAAAGTATTATCCCTCCTTCCGGCAATTTCGGGAAACTCTTTGTTAATAAAGTTATAACCATCAGCACTATACATAGGAAAATGAGTGCCTTCTGCCACATAAATTTCGCGAATGGTATCGGAAGGTTTTATCGCTATGGCGCCGGAGCGTTGCTTTGCTGCAAGTATCAACGGATCAGCCAGATTAGGATAGGCTTCTTCCCAAGAAGAGCCGTTTCCTGATTTGGTATGGTCAACATGAAAAATTCCGTTTTGGGCAAATAAGCACTTGGGTGCTTCATACGCGCCCATGTCGATGTTGTTATTTACAAGACGCGGGTTGCCGGCAACATCGGTCTCTCCGAAAAAGCTCGTAATGTTGCGGGCAGTCAAATACAGGTCATTATCGCCTGTCGCAATGGCAGGGCTTCCACATAGAGGGGTGTAATCTCCTTCTGTGGTGGGCGCTGCAGATGGAGGCACAGGCTCTTCAAAAAGCGGATCGGCATCAATATTGTTACCTCCGTCAGTTCCCAGCGAAGCATTCCAATTGTCGCTTCCACCGCTACCTTCTATTAATGAATAAGCAAAAGTGCCGCTACCGCTACTGTGATGGTGAATATTGGTAGTTGCATTTCCCCAAATAATACTGTTATCAATTATAAGCGTAGCATCATTATTATATATTCCGCCAACCTCTTTATCCGATTTGTTTCCGGTAATGGTAACATTGGTAAGCGTAGAAAGAGAAGAATAGTTATAGATTCCGCCGCCATCTGCCGCTTTATTTCCGGTAATTGCAACATTAGTTAGCACAGGAGAAGAAGAAGTGATGTCTATTCCGCCGCCGCCAAAGTTTGCGCTGTTTCCTTTAATGGCAACATTGAGGAGCGTAGGCAACGACTCATGGATGCCTATACCGCCGCCGTACCCTGAGGCTGTATTCCCACTAATGGTTACATGATGAAGCATTGGTGATGAATAATAATTACACATTCCGCCACCATATTGTCCGGAAATGGCATGATTGTTTACAGTAATGTGGTAGGTAGCACTACTTGCATCGGCATTTCCTCCTGAAATAGTGAACCCTTCTATCAAAGTGTTGCTATTTTCAGGAATATCGGTGCCGATAAGTACGTGATAGGCGTTGTTTTCGTTGTTGCCGTTTATGTTGCCGGATAATATGGTGGTGCCGTTCCGCCCTGTTTTTCCAAATGGGGGGAAAACTCCATTGGGAAGATCTTTCGGCACAAAACCGCCGTAAAGTCTTACGCCGGCAACCAATACGAATGCATTATCGCGCCCGCCGTCAACCTCCGGAAATACTTGATTTTCAAAGTTATAATTTTCAGCACTGTATAAAGGGTAGTAGGTGCCTTCTGCCACGTAAATGGCGCGTATGGTATCGAAAGGATCTATCTCTATGAGACCGGAGTGTTGTTTGGCGGCAATAATTAACGGGTCGGCAAGATTGGGATACGCATCATCCCACGAAGAGCCGTCGCCGTCTTTTGTACAATCCACATAAACAATGCCTTGTGTGAGGCATTTGTTATCTTTCTGCCATTGGAAAAATGGTAAAGTAGTTTGATCAACGATCCTCCAAATAACTTCAGGATTAAGCGCAGTATCCATACTCCACAAAGAGGAAGCATGCCAGTTGCTTTCCGTATTGTAGAATTCAAAAACTGTAAAAGTAGCCAATTCTTTTCCTGTGCCGGCTTCAGGACTTCCATCCACAATGTTGACATTAGCGCCACCGGCTTGCAGCACCATTTCATTATTGGCGTAATTATTGTTGAATATGCTACTTGTACCAAAGTCGTCTATTGCTATGCGATTAATTGAATTTATATAGAATAATGCAACAACGGCGCCATTTGCGGCAATACAGTTTTGTATGGTGCTTCCATCTACGTTATGCCCCGACAAGCCGGCAACCCAACTCCTACCGGCAACGTTTCCCGAAGCGTAGCAGTTGGTGAGAACAGAACGGTTGTGTTGATCTCCCACTAATCCGCCAACAAAACTTCTTCCAGTTACATTACTGTTAGTGTAGCAGTTAGCTATTGTAGAGGAATAACTTCCACCCACCAAACCACCTACCTCATCGTTTCCCTGTACCTCGAAACAGAGCACAAAACAGTTTGTAACAAGCATTGAACCAAGCATTGAGGAATAAGGACCATTAGACCCAACTAAACTGCCCACATAATCTGCTCCTGTAATATTCCCGTTTTTCAATCCAAGATTTTGAATAATACCTTCCACTACACAGCCAAACAAACCCACATAATTTTCATTAGGACGATTTATGGAAAGATTGTATATGACTTTATGATTACCGTTGAAATTGCCTTGAAAACAAGTGTTTCGATTTATCACGAAGTGTCCAATCGGTTTCCAGCCTGCACCGTCATTATAGCCGGGCCCGATGACGGATAGGTAGTAGCCCATGTCGAGGTCGTTCATCAGTTTGTAATAAACTCCTTTTGTGGCATTGCCGTTGCCACTATTCACGAAATCGGCTAATGCCGCTAATTGTGCTACGGTGCAAATTAGATAGGGATCGGTATCCGTACCGCTTCCGCCGCAGAAAGTATTGGGTTGGGTGAAATCATTGTTTGCTCGTTCTTGGCTTGCATAAGCTACTAATGGACAGGTTAATATAATAGCAATTAGTAAAAGTAAATTTCGCATAGAAGAATTTTTAAAAAATAGGGGCAAAAGTATAAATTATTGTGAATGGAATAAGTGGCGAGTGTTTTGCCTATTTCTTCACCACCTTCTTCGTTGCAACTCCCTTATCTGTAGTTATAACCACAAGATAAACCCCTGCCGATGCGGGTGAGATATCTGCAATGATTATTCCTTCATCGGCAGGCTCTTCGTAAACAGGCTCGAAGGAGGCTACTAAGCTACCCATCAGGTTGTAGATTGAAATTTTCTCGAATTGGATGTTTAAGTTTAGGTTCTTAATAGTAAATTCTCCCGTTGTGGGGTTGGGGTATATGAGGTATTGAATTTGTGAGTTGTACGGAACTTTTACCTCTATGGCAAAATCTTGGGTGTAATCTACGCCTGTTGCTGTGCCGTTGGCGATGGTGGCGGTAACAATTACGGTTCCTTTTTTGGGGGCGATGAGGGTGCGGGTAACCAATCTTGCCTCGGTGGTTCCGGTGTCTTTAATGCTCCAAACAATGGCTTGGTGGGTGGCATCTTCCGGAAGCACTTTGCTGAGAAGCCTGTGCGGGGCGCCTATCCATGCTTCCAAAGGCACGTCAATAATTTCCATTACCGGAATAAACCCGTCGCCTACTGTTAAGATTAATTTAATGATGCTGTCGCAGCCTTGAACGGTGCTTAGTGTGTGGTAATATATGCCTTCTTTTGATAAAATATCTCCAAAGAAATCGTAAGTTTCTCCGAACTCAATAAAGACAGAGATGGGGGTTGTGTAATCAATTAACTTAAAAAGCACTCTAATGGTGTGGCTTCCTGTTATATTTGTAAATGTGTAGGTTCCGGTTGCTACGGCGGCGGCGTTGTTCACACCATCAATTAAAACTCTGTCTATTTCGTAGCAAGTTTCAGGTGTAAAGTTGAAAGTTTTACTTCCTCCTTCATATACCACTACCGTTCCGGAAGGATCAATGGTTCCGCCTGTTCCGGCAGTGGCGGTAATGGTGTATATCTTTCCCTGATATTCATACGCTCCCATGTCTATATCGTATCCCACCAGGCGTGGATTGCCTGCGAGGTCGGTTTCTCCGGTAAAATCATCAATTTCACGGGCGGTTAGGTACAAGAGATTACTGCCTGCCGACAGTCCCGGGCTACCTAATCCTATGCTATAATCTCCTGCTATAGTGGGCGCTAATGCTGCCGGTACCGGATCAATAAAAAGTGGGTCGGCATCTATGTTGTTTCCTTCGTCAGTTCCCAGTAAAGCATTCCAATTATCGCTTCCGCCGCTGCCTTCTATTAATGAATGAGCAAAAGTGCCGCTACCGGAACGATGGTAAATATTGTTAGTTGCGTTTCCCCAAATGATGCTATTATTAACTACAAGCGAATAAGGGTAACTATTATTATATATTCCGCCACCATTATCTGCTTTATTTCCGCTAATGGTAACATTAGTAAGTGTAGGATAAGAATTCTCATTATAGATTCCGCCGCCCTCTTCCGCTACGTTCCCACTAATTGTAACATTGGTTAGTATGGGAGGAGAATAAAAATAAGAATAAGCGATATCAATTCCGCCACCCCATTTTCCTCTGTTTCCTTTAATTGCAACATTGATGAGCGTGGGCGACGACTCCCAAATTGCCATACCACCACCCCATATTGCCGTATTCTCACTAATAGTTACATGATTAAGTATCGGTGACGAACGACGGTTATGCATTCCACCACCACCTTGCCCGTTAATGGCATAATTGTTTACAGTAATCTGATAGATATTGCTACTCGCATCGGCATTTCCATCTGAAATTGTGAAGCCATCTATCAAGGTGTTGCTGTTTTCAGGGATATCGGCGCCGATCAGTACATGGTACGCATTGTTTGTGTTATTGCCGTTGATGTTTCCGGATAGTATGGTAATTCCGTTCCGTCCTGCCGTTCCGAAATCGGGCAATGTAGAGACGGGGCGCGCCCCGTCTCTACCGAACGGTATTTCATCCGGCACAAATCCGCCATAAATTTTTACGCCGGCAACCAATACAAAAGCATTATCCCTCCTTCCATCGGTTTCGGGGAATATTTTGTTGGTAAAATTATAGCCATCAGCATTATACATAGGATAGTAAGCGCCTTCTGCCACATAAATTTCGCGAATGGTATCTAAAGGGTTTATCTCTATGGCGCCGGAGCGTTGCTTTGCTGCAAGTATCAACGGATCGGCAAAATTATGGTAGGCTTTTTCCCAGGAAGAGCCATTGCCAAATTTTGTATGGTCAACATAAACAATTCCGCTTCGGGGCAATATGCATTTAGGGGTTTCATACGCGCCCATGTCAATATCATTCCACACCAAACGTGGGTTGCCGGCAACGTCGGTTTCGCCGAAAAAGCTCGTAATGTTGCCGGCAAACAGATACAAATCATTATTGCCTGCTGAAATGGCAGGGCTTTCACATTGAAGGTTGTAATTCCCTTCTGTAGTGGGCGCTGCAGATGGGGGCATGGGCGCTTCAAAAAACGGCTCATCATCAATATTGTTGCCGCCATCTATGCCGAAACTATTCTCCCAGTTGCTGCTGCCGCCGGAGCCTTGTATTAATGAATAGGCATACACAGGCATGCTGTTATCATCAATACTGTTGTGAATATTGTCTTCAACCTCTGCATTGTTTCCCCAAATGATACTATTATTGATTTTCAGGGCGAAATCTTGCCCGCTATTATGCATGCCACCACCGGCTTCGCCTGCACGGTTTCCGGCAATGGTAACATTGGTGAGACGGGTAGAAGAGCTTTGGTTCATCATGCCGCCACCGGTGTGGGTTGCGCTGTTCCCTTTAACGGCAACATTAATGAGCGTGGGCGACGACTCCCGGTTTAGCATGCCGCCGCCGGACAGTGTTGCCGTATTGCCACTAATGGTTACATGATTAAGTATGGGCGACGAGTAGCAATTAACCATCCCGCCGCCATCCTGCCCAAGAATGTCATGATTGTTTACCGTAATGAGATAGCCACTACTTGCATTGGCATTTCCACCGGAAATAGTAACCCCATCTATCAAAGTGTTGCTCTCTTCAGGAATATTGGCGCCGATAATTACGTGGTAAGCATTATCTTCGTTGTTGCCGTTTATGTTTCCGGATAATATGGTAGTGCCGTTTCGTCCTGCTTTTCCAAATGGAGGAATCACCCCCTCGGGAAGATTTTGAGGCACAAAACCGCCGTAAATTTTTACGCCGGCAACCAACACGAATGCATTATCGCGCCCGCCGTCAATTTCCGGAAATACCTGATTGGTAAAGTTGTAGTTTTCTGCACTGTATAAAGGAAAGTAGGTGCCTTCTGCCACATAAATGGCGCGTATGGTATCGTTAGGCTCTACCTCTATGGCTCCGGAATGCTGTTTGGCAGCAAGAAGCAACGGACCCGCCAAATTGGAGTACGCATCCTCCCAGGAAGTGCCGTTGCCGTCTTTTGTATGATCCACATAAAAAATGCCTTGTGTGAGACATTTAATATCTCTCTGCTGTTGGAAAAATGGAAAAGTTGTTTGATCAAGTATCCTCCAAATAGTTTCAGGATTAAACTCTGTGTCTATACTCCACAAAGAGGAAGGATGCCAGTGGCTTTCCGTGTTGTAAAAATCGAAGGTCTGAAAAGTAGTCAATTCTTTTCCTGTGCCGGCTTCATCGGAGCCGTCTATAATCTCAACATCAACACCATCGGCTTGCAGCACCATTTCGTTATTGGCGTAGTTATTATGGTATATGCCAGGTTGATCGTAGTTTGTTGATATACGGTTAATTAAAGATGCACTGGATCCTGTAATGACAGAGCTATTTGCAGCAATACTATTTTTTATAGTACTTCCGTTATTCCATCCCGCCAAGCCCCCAACCGAACTTAAACCGGTAACATTTCCTGAAGCGTAGCAGTTAGCAATGATGGCATTCCTGTGTTGCTCTCCTACCAACCCGCCAAGTGAACCTATTCCGGTTATATTACTGTTACAGTAACTATTAGTTATTATAGTACTGAAGCTGAAACCCACTAAACCACCTGTAGCCACACGTCCTTGTATGTCGTAACAGAGCGCAAAGCAGTTTGTTATAAGTACAGGGGTTTCATCAGAGAAATCAAAATAACTACCTCCTAGTAAACTTCCTACAGCAAATCCCCCTGTAATATTTCCGTTTTTCAGTCCAAGATTTTGAATGGTAGCTCCCATAGCACTGCCAAATAAACCAAGATAATTCCCCTCTGTATCGGGACGGTTTATGGTAAGATTATATATGACTTTATGATTACCGTTGAAATTGCCTTGAAAGAAAAAAACGCCGCCAATGCTGCCAATCGGTTTCCACCCTGCGCCGTCATTATAGCCCTCCCCGAGGATGGATAGGTAGTGGCCCATGTCGAGGTCGTTCATCAGTTTGTAATAAACTCCTTTTGTGTTGTTGCCGGCATTCACGTAATCGGCTAACGCAGCCAATTCTTCTACGGTGCAAATTTGATAGGGATCGGCAGCTGTGCCGCTTCCACCGCAAAAAATATCGAGTTGGGTGGGATCATTATTCGCTTGCTCTTGATTTGCATAGATTGCTAATGAAGAGGTTAATATAATAGCAATTAGTAAAAGTAAATTTCGCATTGAAAAAAATAAAAAATCGAAGCAAATTAACATAAAATTCTCTGTATTATACACAGACGGATAAAATTGTATTTTTTGCATTGTTAAACATCAAATAAAAATTATATTTGCCTTAGTTTTATTTTACCCCTACAATTTTATGAACAAACTAAGTATCATTAAGTTAATATTGCTATTTGGCATTGCGTTGTTTTTAAATGTTGCAGCGTATAGCCAAAATGACTCGCTCCCGATAGAGTCCGCCCAAAAATCCGTTTCTTTAAAAAAAATGTATAATCCTGAGCCGGTAGCTCCTTTTCGCGATACCTTGTTTTTTATTCGCACCGGCATCGGCTCGTTTACAGCACGCGACAGGGCTGTGGCGGTAACTGAAAGGATACGAAATTTTAATAAAGAGATGGGGAGGTTTGATGCCGATTCTCTCATGGTGTTCAACGAAGCAGGCGTGGTTTGCATTGCTTATCAAGATCTTATCATCATGACGATTTCTGAAGGCGATGCAGCATTAATTGGAAAAACACCATTGGCTTTGGCTCAGGATTACGAAAACATAATAAAAAACGCGATTGTGCAGCATGAAAAGAAAACGTATTGGGTAAACATCCTGTGGAGAGGGCTGTTAGCGTTGTTTATTGTGGGAGCCCAGTATTTTCTGATAAAGATGATTAATCGTATTTTCCGTAAAATATCCGCCAAAATCGAAAAACTAAAAGGAACAAAAATTAAAGCGATATATATCAAATCGTTTAAAGTAATGGGGGAGGAGAGCACCATTAAATTTATCCACTTTCTTCTCAAAATATTGCGCTATCTGATTATCTTCATGATGCTGTATATAACTGTTTTACTGCTTTTCAGCATTTTCCCTGCAACTAAAAATATTGCCACTGCCTTGTTTGGCTATGTATGGAAGCCTCTAAAAGTCATGCTTCTAAGTATTGCTGGTTTTATTCCTGACCTGATCAGAATTATTTTAATTGTTATCATTTTCAGATATATCATAAAAGGACTTCGTTTTATAACTGAAGGAATAAGTAAAGAACGGCTCAAAATCAAAGGCTTCTATCCCGATTGGGCACATCCAACATTCAATATTATCAGGATTTTACTTTATGCTTTTATGTTTGTTTTAATCTTTCCGCTCCTTCCCGGCTCCAGTACGAGAATATTTCAAGGGGTATCGGTATTTATCGGAGTTATTTTATCGTTAGGTTCAACCTCTGTTATCAACAATCTGATGTCGGGATTAGTGCTTACTTACATGCGCCCGTTCAAGGAAGGCGACCGCATTAAGATTGGCGATGTTGTAGGTAATGTGATGGAAAAAACGCCTTTTGTAGTGCGTGTTCGTACGCCCAAAAACGAGGAAGTAACTATTCCCAATTCCGGCATCATGGCGGCACAAACGTTTAATTATTCTGAATCTGCACGTAACTTTAATCTCATATTGCACACGGAGGTAACTTTTGGTTATGAAACGCCATGGCGGCAAGTGCACGATCTGCTTTTGAATGTGGCTAAGCAAACCCCTGATGTTCTGGAAGATCCAAAGCCTTTTATCCTTCAAACAGCGCTCGATGATTTTTATGTGAAATACCAACTGAATGTATATGTGATAGATGCGGATAAAATGCCAAGAATCTATTCAGCGCTGCGTCAAAACATACAGGATATTTTTCGCGAAGCCGACATTGAGCTGATGTCACCGCATTATCACGCCTACCGCGATGGCAGTAAAACGACGGTTCCGGTTTCTTAATAGTTTATAAAAAAAATACTTTTGCCAAGTTATTCACAAAAATTAATACTTATGGAAACTTTCGACAATTTAGAACAAAAAACCGGCACTTTAGAAGTAACCGAAAATTCAAATTAACAATTATTTGTGAAAACAGGTCTCTATTTCGGGTCATTTAATCCTATCCATAACGGACATCTTGCCATTGCTTGTTTTTTGAAGCAGCAAGGGCTGTTTGACCAAATTTGGATGGTGGTATCTCCCAGCAATCCTTTGAAAGATAAAAGTGATTTAGCTCCTGAAAATGACAGATTTAACATGGTGAAATTGGCAATTCAAGAGATCCCGTATCTGCATGCTTGCGATATAGAGTTTTCGTTACCTTCGCCGTCTTATACTATAGAAACATTGAAAGAGCTTGAAAAACAGTATCCAAATGATGATTTTTCTTTGATTTTGGGAACCGACAATATTGAGAATTTTCACCAATGGAAGAATTACGAAGAGATACTAAAGCGGTATATGCTTTATGTTTATCCGCGTAGTGGCGGAGTTTTTGAAAAAATGATGAAACACCCGCATGTTGTTTATTTAGAGGCTCCACTACTTCCTTTTTCAGCTACTGATATTCGTGTTTTATTGCAAGAAAAAAAAGCGGTAAGGGAATATTTGCCGGATTTAGTGGTTCGGTATATTGAAGAGAAAGGAATTTATTAGTTGCGATGTTTTTATAAATAGACAATATATTTTCAAAAAGCAAGTTTCAATGTCATGAATAAAATAACCTATTTACTTTTAGGACTTAACATCATATTTTGTGCATGCACAACAACACCTCCCTCAACGCACTTTTCAGGAAATGGTCTCGGCACTTATTACAACATTACCATTGCAGATAGAAATAACATCACCCAATCGCAAATCGATTCGGTGATTGCAGAATTAAATAACACAGTGTCTATTTTTAACCCTAACTCATTGGTTTCTCGTATAAATAGGAACGAGGCAGATACGTTAAACGATATTTTGAAATATATTGTAGAGGTATCGTTACAAGTGTGTGAAGAGACCGACGGCGCTTTCGATTTTACGGTGGGCGCATTGGTAAATTTGTGGGGATTTGGAAAAGATACTCCCCAGAAAGTTTCAGAAGAAGATGTAGCAAAAGCATTAGAAACAGTAGGTTACAAAAAGATTAAGATTGAGGAAAACAGAATTATAAAAGAAAATCCGGAAACCCAACTCAATTTTAACGCCGTTGCCAAAGGGTATTGCGTGGATTTAGTAGCCGCATTTTTAACCTCGAAAGGATTGGAAAACTTTTTAATAGACATTGGCGGCGAATTATGTGTGCGCGGCGAACGTGCCCCCCATAAAAAGTGGCGTGTAGGCATACAGAAACCTACTGAAAACAAAGAAGATGCCATCTCCGCAGAAGCAATTATGGAACTTCGAGATATTTCGGTAGCGACCTCCGGAAATTATCGCAATTACATTGAAGTAAACGGAAAACGATACGGACACACCATCAATCCATACACCGGCTATCCGGAAATAAACGATTTGCTGAGTGTTAGCGTGTTAGCTCCTACCTGCGCACTCGCCGATGCCTATGCCACCGCCTTCATGGTAATGGGTGTAGAAAAGACTGATGCTTTTCTAACTAAACATCCTGAAATTAAGGCTTATTTTATTAGAGATATGAATTATGAATTGAATAATGAATACTAAATTTTCCTTTTTATCCGTTGGCTGAAGCCAACGGCAATGAAAAACCTTATACCTCATACCTTAAACCTCAAAACAATTAACCACTAATCACTAAATCCCATGCAATCCTACCAAACCCAAAACTTCTTCCTCATCGCCGGTACCTGCGTTGTAGAGAATGAAAATATCACTTTACACATTGCCCAAACCATTGCTGCTATTTGCAAGCGCTTGGAAATTCACTTTTACTTCAAAGCTTCTTACCGCAAAGCCAACCGCTCTTCCATGTATTCATTTACAGGCATTGGCGACACAGAGGCTTTGTTGGTATTGGCAAAAGTTAAAGAACAATACGGTCTTCCCATTGTTACCGATATTCATGCGCCGGAAGAAGCGCCTTTCGCCGCGCAAGTAGCTGATGTACTTCAAATTCCGGCATTTCTATGTCGCCAAACCGATTTATTGCAAGCCGCTGCTAAAACGGGTAAAATAGTGAATATCAAGAAAGGACAATTCTTATCTCCGGAGGCGATGCAATTTGCGGTGGAGAAAGTTCGGGCAGCCGGCAACCCACAGGTGATGATCACCGAGCGCGGCACCAGCTTTGGCTATCAAGATCTTATCGTGGATTTCAGAGGCATTAAAGCGCTGAAACAAAACAGATGTCCGGTGGTTTTAGATTGCACACATGCCTTGCAGCAGCCCAACCAATCGGGCGGCGTTACCGGCGGACATCCCGAGCTGATTGAAACATTAGCAAAAGCAGGTATTGCTGTAGGATTCGACGGCATTTTCTTAGAAACACACCCCGATCCGAAAAATGCGCTTTCCGATGGCGCTAATATGTTGCCGCTTGTGCAGTTGGAGGGGTTGCTGGAAAAATTGCTGAAGATTAGGAAGGCGGTGGTTTAGCTGCTGGCGAATTTTACCAAATATTTTGTGCCATTATTTTTTATTCAACAAATTCCACTATTTTTTTTCCTGATCCGTCGTTATAAATATCTATGTGTACCCAAGTTACATTCTTTTCAAGACGAATGGGGTAGGGTAACTTATCGGCATTGTTGCGGATATGTATTCGTGCCTGTTCCGCGGTATATCCGGTAAAATCAACATCTACTCCCGAGCCGGTACAATGAGCAGAAAGATAGGTTTGATTTTTATCGGTTTTCTCTTTTACTAATGGGCAAATATTGCATCTTAACCCCCTTTGAGTTGATGCGCTTTTATTTACAGTCATTCCTACATTGAAAATATCGAACCTCAATACCAAAAGTGTTTCAAGGAGTTCTGTATTTAAAAATTGCCAGGCTTTTTCGCCAAACTTATTAAGAGTGTGCTGGCAAACCAATTCCGAAATTTTGAATTTGGCTTTTAATTCAGCAATAATTTCATTGCGAGATTTTTTCTTTACGCTAACAATAGCCTTAGATAATGGTTCATTCATGTTATAATTTTGGATAAATTGTTTGTGCGAAAATATGATATTTTCTTTAAAACTTCTTACACTACATCAAACGTCATCGTTTTCTTCTGCAAATCCACTTCCGTTACTTTTACTTTAATGGTATCGCCAAAGCGAATGTGTTTTCCTGTATGCAAACCAATTAGTGTAAAGTTATCATCATCAATG
>Ga0123353_10007652_pt1 | contig 14639 bp, 16 predicted proteins | sample TergutLab28metaG_3_FD_92763 | JGI IMG/M metagenome (GOLD analysis project Ga0123353, IMG submission 92763) | Labiotermes labralis P3 segment gut microbial communities from Petit-Saut dam, French Guiana - Lab288 P3 | ecosystem: Host-associated > Arthropoda: Insects > Digestive system > Gut ... | reverse complement strand
TCCATGGTGTTGACAATCCAGATGAGCATCGCGATGAAATTCCCGCAAAGGTGCAAAATCCATTGCTCAATATAACGCAGGTAAAGCAACACGATGGCTGGTGCGACCATGGCCAGGCTCAGGCTGTCGAGCAGCGCGCCGCTGGAGCTAGTTGAGCGCAGCAGCAAAAACAGCCCGGTAAATATCACTGCGCCCGCGCCCAGGGTCAGCGCCCAACCTTTGGGCGAAAGCTTTTTCATCGCCACAACCGCTCCGTCGTTCTTGCTCTGGTTGCGCCCCCAGGAGATGAAGCTGAACAGGTACATGGGCGCGGCGATAAACACGTTGAAGGCCGCCAGGCCATATACCGCCCGCGAGAAAAACAGCGTGCCGTGGCCCAGCGTGAAACCGATGCCCAGCAGGCAGCCGATGCGCTTGCCTTCTGCCAAATACATCAGGAAGAACACGGAGAACAGCGACAGCAGCATTTCGTACCATGGCTGGCCGGTGTACAGGCCGCTGGCCATGAGCACGGGCAGGGAGGCCGCCACGAAGATGAATCGGCCGAAGCCGAAGCCGAGGATTTTACGTTTGGTCAATGTAATATTACCTTTCGGGCTAATGTAGGGGCGGCAACCTGCCGCCTGCGATTTTTTATTTTACATCCAAATCCAGCCGAAGGCCAGCCAGCGCAGCAGGAATTGTACGAGCGGGTGCAGGGATGCCCACCAGGGTGGTGCAGATGGAGATTGCGATGTGCCTTGCCGGCTATGATTCACGTGCTGCCATGAGAAATGCACGCTGTTTTCATCAATTCGCAAAGTATCAGGGTTAGTATGCGACGGTTCACCTTCGCTGAAACCTCCGTCAAGCATAGCATTGGCAAAAAGCTGAGCCATTTCTGCGCTATGGAATGTTATTGTCGTATCAGTGATTATTTCGCGGTCGCGGTGATTATACGCATTGCTACGGAAACTGCCAGGAATAAGGCCGTCGAGCCACCAAGAGCTATGCCCGCGCGTAAATAGAAAAACTGTGTTGCCATTACTGAAATTATGCTGCCAAGCAGTAATTTGCATGGCGACATAATCTTTTTCCGTCGCAGAAAAGAAATTTGTCTCTGGTTGATCGCTTGGTTTCGTGAAAACACCCATTTGCGCGCCTATTAACGCCAAGCCATAGCGGCCTTTATGAAATTGAATTCGCCAATCTGTGTCATCATAATTGAATTCAATGCGAATGGTGCCAACGATCAAAGAAGTGAAGGAGTGGGGTTCAAAAACGGAAGGTGTGAAAAAAATAGGAGGGTATTCCGTATAGAATACGCCGTTTTCATCTAAGCGATACGAAATTAGCCTGAAGTCGTCATCCGCCGCCGCACCAACACCCAGCCCCGCCGCCATCACCAGCGCCAGCAGCAAACGCAATAACTTTTTCATGCTATCTGCCCCTTTCGCTTTTTTATTATTATACTCCATCGCCCTGCGCCTGTCAATCAAAACTGTTTTTCGTTGCGCGAAACCGCTCTCCCTCATATAGTGTATAGAAGGCAAAGGCTCTCCATGAACAAAGTAAGTAGCCTTCATGATTAAACCAGCGCATAAGTGGCAAATATATAATTGCCAGTAAAATGACGGAGAGTGATGAAAACGTGACAGTGAAACGCGGAGATATCTTTTACGCGGATCTCAGTCCGGTGGTGGGTTCCGAACAGGGGGGCATACGGCCGGTGCTGATTGTGCAAAACGACGTTGGCAATAAATTCAGCCCAACCGTGATCGCCGCAGCCATAACAAGCCAGAAATATAAAACCGATCTCCCCACCCACATTAAAGTTGATGCCGACGGCAGCGGCCTGGCCAGGGATTCCATCGTCCTGCTCGAGCAGGTGCGTACCTTGGATAAGCGCCGCCTGAAGGAGCGCATGGGTAACCTGGAAGCCCGCGACATGCAGCGGGTGGATCGCGCCCTTTCGGTCAGCCTCGGCATCGGTGCTATGGGATCCGTCAATTCCGCGACTGCGAGCTAGCTTTGAAAAAAGCAAAATACAAGACAAGAGGCAGGACATAATGTCTTGTCTCTTGTTTATTGTTTGTTATATTACGGGCCAAGCCAGACCAAAACAATTCGGCCATCATTCACATTGTCTTCATATAAATCCCAGAAACGATTGATAGCGTGTTCCCGGTAAGTGGTTGGCGGGTTTGTAACCCAATCCCGATTCCTATAGGGCACTGCGCCCCCATTTGCATTGGAATATGAAGACCCGCCGCCGCCGCCGCCGCCTGTGGGTGCGCCCGTACCTGTACCGCCGCCGCCGCCGCCCCAAAGCCCTGCGCCGCCGCCGCCGCTTCCGGACCAAAGGCCAGAAGTGCCATTTCCTCCGACGAACCACCCTCCGGCATTTCCGCCGCCTGTATTTGTGCCGCCCCCGCCGCTTCTTCCGTTATTTGCATTTGTTTGTGTTTGCGCGCCAGTTCCGGATTGATTTGCTTGAAAACCGTCTATTATACCAACGTGACCGTTTGTTAAAACGAAATTGTCAGCAACTCCGGTTTGGCCGCCAGCATCACCGCCTCTCGTGTTGTCATTGGAACCACGACCGCCGCCGCCGCCCGCTACAACAACGAGATTAGCTGTAGTTCTGTTAGTACCTGTTCTGCCTTGAACGTTAGCCCATGTTTCATTATCTATAATAAATGTTGCCAAGCCTCCACTGCTAACACCGCTACCAGTGCCGCCACGTTCCCGCCACCAGCAGCACCCAGAGTAAAGAACCCAGGAAGCGATTTATTGTATATACCAACGAGCACGCCTGGCCTGCCCCTGGGATCGCTGTCTCGTCCGTGCTGTCCCCGAGCATAAAACGCCCATTCACCTGCGGGTGCGTTATTGAATTGAATGGCGTTAGTACGGTTGCCCCAGTCAGTGTTGCTGTATTGGAACGAGATGATGTGATAAACCGAGAATTCGTTTGACGCGACATCGCGGGACACGAAGCGTGCGCCCGTAAACGAAAACGTAAGGGAAGTGCAGATGAGTGTTAACACGAGCAAAAGCATTGCCGTGCGCAAGAAAGTATTCTTCTTCATGGCTGCTCCTTCCTAATCCACTTGCAAGGCATCGAAAAACACACGGTACCTGCGAATGCCGGGGTGCGGAGATGTAAATGTTGTAGCCCGCATATGGATAGTATACGTGCCGGTTTCACCAATCGGATAGCGGTGAATCGCGCTGGGCAGCACTTGCGCGTCATCGCCTGCGCTATTCACCACCTGCACCGAATTGGGAGCAGGGAGATTGAGCGTTGTTCGGTAAGCGCCATGGGTATGTATAAAATCAATTGCGCGCGGGCTTATAGCAGTGACAGAGGTAGAAATATCGAATTCATAACGCAATTGAATATTCGTGACATCAACCAGTACATCGCTGTTGTTATGGATGGTGAATGTCCTGGTCAGCGGTGTACCAGTAACGTGGGTGGGACCAATGATGGTTGGAGCAGTGGGCGGTGTACTTGCGGTAATTGCTGCAGAGGCATGGGTGAGATATATTGTTGGGGTTTTGTCGGCAAGCGGAAGAACCTCGGGCTGCATCGAAAACCTTGGGTTCCACGCTGCTACCCTTCCGCTTGCCTGCACATCGGCATTGGCGACAAACCTCGCCTGCGTAACGTTTAGCATGACCGCGCACAAGCACGCAGTAACTGCGAACAACACGAATGCAGCCCGTAAAAATATGTTCTGCTTCACGTGCGCACACCTCCTAAATAACTGTAGGCTATAACTATACATTAAATTAGTGAAAATGTCAATAACCTGCGGGAAATAACAAAAATCCCCTCCTGTGAATGAAGGGGATTTGAGTGCGTCAGCAGTTAGCAAAGCTGCTGCGAAATGCCTTCGAATTTGCTGCGGGCTTCGCTTACCATTTGCTGCTGCGCGGGCTTCACGGGGTACCAGCCGTGCTGCTGCATGGTTTCGAACACGTTGGTTTGCAGGCCCTGTTCCTCGTTGTAGATATTGAGCACGTCCCTTTTCAGGTTCGGGCAGCTGCATTCGTTTGCGAACAGGTTAAATTCCGCCGTCGTCTGTTTTTGCGAGGCGAGCATATCGGTTACGATATCCTGGTCTTGGAGTCGTTTTTGCATGGTATTCTTCCTTTCTTAAAAAAAGTGCCTCTGTTTTAATAGAGATGGCCCATCAGGGTGTCGAAGTGCTGCTTGTGGCGGTCGGCGATTTGCTCGGCCTGCTGCTTGATTTGCGGGTCCTGCGCCATGGAGGCGAAGCTGCGGAATTTCTTCACCAGCTGCGATTCGTGGTTGAGCGCCTCTTCAATCGCGCCAAGTTCTTTTTGCGTCAATGCCATGCGGTGGTTCCTCCTTGTAATGATATTGTCGAGAATGACAATTATAGTTTGTGCGGGCAGGGGAGGGAGATACGCGGAAAAAAGAACCACCCGGCGGCAACCGGGCGGTTTTAGATCGTACTTATCAGGCCATCCAAATCCAGCCAAAGAAGATATAATACAGGATTAAAAACAAAATCGGGTTAATCGTTTGCCACCAGGCTAAATTTGTGTCGATTCTGGCAATGATTGCCGTGGCATCAGCTCCAAGATTCGTAAAATATTCTGTTTGCTGCGCGAGCGAGCCATTTACCAGCATGTTATTGTAAGTGTTTTCAAATAGGTTGCCGAGTGCATCATATAATCCTCTGATTTCGCCGTAATTACGCATTGGCGTGAAATTTACATGTTGTTCCAGGGTAAACAGCTGCCTATAAGCAGTTGCCTGAATTGCTATAAACGCCGACAGCGTGCTGAGGAAGTCGCTGGTAAAGTATTCGGCAAACAGGCTATTAAGATTATTGACTGTTTCAGTAACAGCCGTTGGCAGCCTGCCAAGCCGAAATAAGCTCTCATCATTCATTACAAGGTCATAAACGATTTCCAATGAATCATAAAATAACTCGACCAGGTCTTTATCAGGAAGCAGGCCTGCCTCTAAATCAGAAAATAATCTCCATTCATAAAAGAGTGACATTATGATCCTGTCATAAGGCATGAATGGCGCGAGTATAATCAGCATTTCGTATTCCTGCTGATCCGTTAGCGAATTCGACGCTGAACCATCCGCCGCTTGCGCACCCATGAAAGCCGTCGAGTTGCCGCTTGCCGCGCTGCTAAAAATATCCGCCGGGTTTGCTGCGCTTGCGTTCACCACGCTGCCAATTCCAATGCCTGCAATCATCGCCAGTGCCAGAAGAATGCTGAGTAATTTCTTCATGTCGAAAAACCTCCCTTTTTATATTTGGATTCATTATAGCAAGCTGGACAAGCGATGTCAAGCGTCATTTGCAAAAGCCATGCAAAAATTAAAAGTCCTAGTCTAAGCCCGTCTCCCCCCGCATATAAATTTCATGAACAACCCAATTCCAAAACCAAGGGGGAATATGACCTATGGAGCTGCAACACACAACCCGCAGCATCGGCAGCCTTGAAACGATATTCGACGGCAAGCTCGAGCAGTCTGTGGACGGCGACATCACCCTGCCGGAATATTGTCCGGACATTTTGCGCATTCTCAAAACAACCATCGAACCCGCGGTGCACTCCGTGCAGGCTTCAGGCGAACGCGTTGTTGTGGAAGGCACGGCCCGCGTGGTGGTGCTTTATGCGGCGGAGGACGGCTCGCTGCAGTCCTTCGAGCAAAGCTACCCATTCAGCCGCGCGGCGGATATCCCCGGCCTGGAGGACGGCGCGGCGCTTACCGCCGTGGTGCGTACGGAATTTGCCAATGGCCGCGCGGTCAGCCAGCGCCGCATCGACGTGCACGGCATGCTCAGCGCCGGCCTGCGGGCGCGCCGCCGCCGCGAGGATGCGATCCTCACCGGCGTCAGCGGCGGTGGCGTCCAGACTTTGGGCGACACTATCCGCGTATCATCGCTTGAGGCTTTGCAAGCTACGACTTTCCCGCTGAACGAGGTCATCGAGATCGAGCAGGACGCGCCACCTGTGGACCAGGTTATTTTGCGCGGCGCGGTCATTATTCCGCAGGAGGTCAAGGCCATTAAAAATAAGCTGTTGGTGAAAGGCGCGCTGGAAAACCGCGTGGCCTACCGCAGCCGGGGCGCTGCCGAGCCCGTGCAGGTGATGCATACCATGCCCATCAGCCAGATCATCGAGGCCCCGGGCGTGAGCGAACTGACAGAGAACACGCTGCGCCTGCGTGTCAATTCCCTGGAAGTTACGCCCAAAGCTGATTCCAACGGTGCGGCCCGCCTGCTGGAAATCGCCGCCCGCGTCGGTGCGGAAGTCAAAGCCTTTGCGCCTGTTGACCTGCCCGTGGTCAAAGACGCTTATTCCACTTTGGGCGGAATCAGCCCGGAAATCCGCCGCCTGGAAACCCGCAGCCTGGCCGAGAGCTTTAGGGAGTCTTTTTTAGCCAGGGAAAACTTCGACTTTGGCCCATCAGGCATAGAACGGGTGCTTGTGCTCAGCGGCGAAGTGCTGACGCCTGAAGTGATAGCGATATCAGATGCCTTGAATGTTACAGGCAGGGTGAAGTATCATATTGTGTATCTCGACGGTGAAGGCAATGTCGCCATCACGGATAAAGAGCTGCCATATAGCTATCGCCGTGCCCTCCATGGCGGCGAGGGCCTGACCGCTGATGTTGAAATCGAGCTGCTCAGCGCCCAGGAAAGCGTGAGCGGCAATAGCCTGGAAATCCGCGCTGAGCTTGCGGCCTCCGGCGACATTTACGCCGCCGACAGCCGCAATGTCGTGGGCGCTGTATCGCACAACGAAGACGACGCGATCCCCGTGCGTGCCCCGCTGACCATTTACTTCACCGATGAAGGCGAGGCCTTGTGGGACATCGCCAAGCGGTATCGCACGACAATGGACGCCGTACGCCGCGAAAACGAACTGACATCCGACATAGCGCAATCTGGCCAGATGCTGCTAATCCCGTCTGTTTAGACAGAGAGAAAGGAGAAACGACCATGGAAGAACGCAGCATTTACAACGACATTGCCCAGCGCACCCAGGGGGATATCTATATCGGCGTGGTGGGCCCTGTGCGCACGGGTAAATCCACGTTTATCAAGCAATTCATGGATACCCTGGTTATCCCGCACATCGCTGTGGACGCCAAGCGCGAGCGCGCCATGGATGAGCTGCCGCAGTCGGCCAGCGGGCGCACTATCATGACCACCGAGCCCAAGTTTATCCCCGAGGAGGCCGTGGAAATCGCACTGCCGGGAAATGCTAAATTTCGGGTTCGCATGATCGACTGCGTGGGATATATTGTCCCGAGCTCCTTGGGCTATATTGAAGATGATCAGCCCCGCATGGTGCAAACGCCCTGGTATGAAGAGGAAATCCCATTCAATATGGCTGCGGAAATCGGTACGCGTAAAGTCATCACAGAACACAGTACGATTGGCCTTGTGGTCACGACAGACGGCTCCATCAGCGAAATCCCCCGCGATGAATATGCCGAGGCCGAAGAGCGCGTCGTCAGCGAACTGCGCGAATTGAAAAAGCCCTTCATCGTGCTGCTCAACTCGCAAAATCCGGAAGCCCCGGCGACCACTGCCCTGGCGCAAAGCCTCAGCGAAAAATACGGCGTGCCTGTCATGCCTGTCAATTGCCTGCAAATGAATGAGTGGCAGATCAAGCAGATTATCTCCCAGGTGCTGTTCGAATTCCCCATCCGCGAAGTCGGCGTCAACCTGCCCAGTTGGATTGTCGGCCTGGATTCAGAGCATTGGCTGCGCCGGAGCCTGTACCAGTCTGTACGCAATGCCGCGCAAGGCCTGCGTGCCATGCGGGACGCAAATCACTTTGTTTCTTCCCTGCAGGGCAGCGAGCATGTGATGAACTCCGCCCTGGGCCAGCTTAGCTTGAGCGAAGGTTCCGCCGCGGTGGATATGAATGTCCAGCCGGAGCTGTTTTATAAAGTGCTGGCGGAATCCACAGGCTTGGAGATCAATGACGAGCAGGACCTGCTGCGTTGGCTGACGGAGCTCTCGCGCACGAAAGCGAGCTTCGACCGCCTCAAGAATGCCCTGGATGAAGTCGAGGCCACGGGTTACGGCATTGTGATGCCCTCGCTGGAAGAGCTCAGCCTGGAGGAGCCGGAACTCATGCGGCAGGGTGGACGCTACGGTGTTAGGCTGCGTGCGAGCGCGCCCTCGCTGCACATCATGAAGGCGAATATTACAACAGAAGTCGCACCTATCGTAGGCTCCGAAAGCCAGAGCGAAGAGCTGGTGATGTATTTACTCAATGAGTTTGAAGAAAACCCTGCTGCTATTTGGGAGAGCAATATCTTCGGCAAGAGCCTGCACGAACTGGTCAACGAAGGCCTGCACAATAAACTCTATCGCATGCCCAGTGAAGCGCGCGGCAAATTCCAGGAGACTATCGAGAAAGTAATCAACGAGGGCTGTTCGGGGCTGATTTGTATTATATTATAAGTAAAGATAAAAGCCTTTACAACGAGCGGTATATCGAGACAGCGTGACAAAGCGTTTGCCTTTACAGTGCATGAATAACTCCATATATAGCGGCATAAATGAACACATGGTGTAAAGCTAATGAGCCTTACACCATGTGTTCATTGCTTTAATTTACGAATGGTCATCCATCCGCGCGCGGTGGCGTTCCCAGCCCTCGCGCAAGTCTTCCCGGAGCTCCGCCCACTCGCTTTCACCCCTGTGCCAGGCTAGCAGGCCCTCGCCCACAACCCTATCGCGGAATTCTTCGCCGGGGGTGAGCACGCTGAAGGTGATGGCATTGGTTACGTCGCTGTTTTGCAGCCACGCAAGGGCGCTGAGCGCCAGGGGATTGCTCGGCGGCATGCCGGCAATCACGCTATCATAGGGCGCGATGACATTGAGCTTGTTCACCAGGAAATCCATGCCTTTTTCGCTGGTCACCAGCCAGTCGAGGAAGGCTTCGGCGGCCGCGCGGTGCTCCTCGTTGGCATGGCCGTTCACGGCAGCGTACTGCACGGTTTCGAAGGCCAGGCCCTGGTGCCCGAAATCTTCGATATTCATGAACACGGGGAGGAAGGCGGCGTCGTTCCCGCTGACGGTTTGGCCGACCACGGAGTTGAGCTGGCCCAGGAAGTCCGTGCTGCCGAGGATCATCGCAGCACGGCCGGTGGCGAATTCACGCGCAGCATCGGCATAGGCGCGGTTCTCGAGGCCTTCGCGGGTGGTGACATGGCCCAGGTGCAATTCATGGAAGCCGCGGAAGCCAGCCTCGTAGCGCAGGCTGAGCTCGTTGGCGTCGTCGCCGGTGATGTCGATATTGCGGTGCTTGATCTCGTAGCCCACGGGCACGCTTAGCAGGCGGGTGCCCCAGGCGGTGGACTCGCCCTCGCGGAAGGCGGGCGCGGCAAACACGCCGTCAATGCCAAGCGCGGCTTTGTTGGCCTCAAGATCTTTGACAAGCGCTTCGAGCTCCCGGTGGCTGTTCACGTCGTCAATGCTGTCGAAGTCAGTGTCCCTGTCTTCCAAAGCGAAATAGGCGTCGAGGATTTTTGTGTTGCAGATAATGCCGAAGGCTTCTACGCCCAGCGGCAAGCCAACGACTTTTTCTTCGACAACAAGGGCCATGCGCTTGTCGGCCAGTTGTTGATAAGCGTTTGTTGCGCTTAGGTCAGCGGCGCTTTCCTGCCAGGCCTTGTACTCACGGGGGTTGGTAAAGAGGAACAGGCCGGGCGCGTTTTCTTCCGCCTCAAGCGCCTCTTTGAGTTCAGTGGCTGCTGCCGAACCGGCGGCGGGGGCGCGCACGTTGACAGTTACGCCCGTGAGGTTTTTGTAGTCGGCCGCCAAAGCCTCCCAAAGGCCTGCCTGGTTGCGGTGGGGCTGGTATAAGTTGAGCACGATGCCCGTGTCCTCCGCGGGCGGGGTGAGGGTGGTTTCGCGCTCGCCATTGGGGCTTGCGGGGTTGCCGCAGGCCGCGAGGAAGCCGAAGGCCAGCGCGGCGCAAAGGCCGATGGCTAGCAGGGGCTTGCGCAAATTGCGTGTTTGTTTCATAATGCAGATGCATCCTTTCGATTATTCATGGGAATTTCATAACCAGTATGCCCGGGCAAGAACAAATTAATTCATAAATTTAACAGAAAATCCATTGCCTTTGCAGCCGAATGATGCTATAATGGTCAAGATTAGGGCCTTTGCGCCCAAGAAAGGTGTTTACATAATGAAAAAAAACCTGTTCCGGAAAATCATACCCCTGGCAGTTGCGGCGGCGATGCTTGCCGGTTTGGCGGCCTGCAATATCAACTTACCGTTCAACCTGCCTTTCGGCGGCGGCGGCAGAAGCGTGGACCACATCCCCTTTGAGGGCGTGGATTTCAGCGATTACATCGAACTGGGCGAGTATAGGGGCGTTTCCGTTGCGTTCGAGAACGTCAGCGAGGCCGCGGTGCTCGCTACGGCGAAGGGTTATTTTGCAGACGATTTCGCAGCGGACGACAGCAAGACCGTTGTGGCCGAAGGCGACGATATTATCATGGATTACGACGGCAGCGTGGACGGCGTATCCCAGCAGGGCATGAAGGACGAGGGCCACGTGATGGCAGTCGTCGGTGCCCAAACGTTTATCCCGGGTTTTGAAGACCAGATCATCGGCAAGGCGGTTGGCGAAGAATTCGAAGTCCGCGTCACCTTCCCCGACGATTACTGGAGCGAGGACCTCGCGGGCAAGGAAGCGGTGTTTATTTGCATCGTGCACGAAATCGGCGAAATTCCCATCACAGGCGAAGGCGTGCAGGAACTGACCGGCGGCCAGTTTACTACCGTTGACGAGTTGCTGGAGGTTATCCAGGAAGATATGGAGCATTCAATCGCGCAGCACAACATGGAATTGGCATTTCAAACCGCATTCGACAATGCGACCGTGCTTGGCATCCCCCAGGGAGAATGGGACTACTACATGGAAATGCTGCTTGAGGACTTAAACTCATTCGCAGAACAAAGCGGCATGAGCGCGGAAGAACTGCTGCAAGCGGAAGGCTTTGAAAGCATTGAAGATTACTGGGAGCAGGATATTGAGCCGCAGTTAAAACGTGAGCTGTTCATTTTCGCCGTGGCCGAAGCAGAGGGCATTGAATTAGGCGGCGATGATTTCGACGATGTGCTGAACATGATCCGCATGCAGTCCGGTGATATGTCGATGACAGAGCAGGAAATATACGAAAACGTCGTAGGCAGAGGCGACATCATCCGCTACCTGATGTCTGGCAAAGTGGAAGAACTCATATTTGAACAAGCCGTGGACGCCAACGCCTGAGAGCCTGATTAGGAGAATTTGATCATGCCGACTATCAGAAAATACCAGGAAAAAGACCGCGAAGACGTGCGCTATGTCCTCGTGCAGACGGGTTCGCCCAAGGCCAGGGAGAAAGACGGCCCCGCCCGTGCCATGCAGCAGGCGACCTACTGCGACTATTACCTCGACTATGAGCCGCATAACTGCTTTGTCATCGCCAATGACGAAGACCGGGCCGTGGGCTTCATCCTTTGCACGGAGGACTACCGGGTTTATATCAAGCGCTTTATGCGCGATTACGCCCCGCGCACCAAGGGTATGCCCCTGCCGCTGCGCGTGGAGTGCATCGGCGCGGCCCGGATGCCCCGCCTGTTCGTAAAGAAATACCCCGCGCATTTGCACATCGATATCCTGCAGGACTACCAGCGCATGGGCCTGGGGCATAAGCTGATGGACGCCCTTATCGCGCATTTGCGTGAAAAAGGCGTACCGGGTTTGATGCTGGGCGTGGGCGCGGGCAACGTAAAGGGCCGCAACTTTTACCATAAATATGGCTATAAGAAGCTGCTGCGGATCCCGTCGAGCGTTGTGATGGGAATTGAATTATAAGCATAAAATAAGAATTAACCCTGCCAGTTCATTCCGGCAGGGCTTTTTTCTGTGTGTTTTGGATTATTTAAGCGGATGGGTCTTCTACCACGATGGGTTCGTCTTCCAGGCAGGAGCAGGATACGAAGGACTCGAGGCTGTCGTTGGCCGCAATGGCTTTTTTGTCCTTGAGTTTCTTCACCAGGAAATAAACTGCCGCCGCCGCCGCCGCGACTGCCAGGATGATACCGACGATCTTCATGATTTTTTTGCATTTGCACATAGGAATATCCTCACTTTCGATAATTACTTGCTTGTCTATTATACCCTGTTTTATTCCAGAAGTCAAGGGCATTTTTATAAAATCCCCCGGGATTTTTTGCAACAAATTTCATGGCTGGCGCATGCTGCGGCTGGCACAACCTACGGTTGTGTTTGCATGGGGTGGTCTTCGCTGGGGTGCTCGAAGGACATGAAATTATTTTCCGCGATGTACTTCCAGGCCATGCCCAGCGGCTCGCAGCCTTGCACGGGGATGTACAGCTGCCCGCGTGAACCCCTGTATACCGGCGCAGGAAGCTTCAAATCGCGCCAGTCTGTTTTGGCGACGTCGCTGCCTTCGGTGAATTCCGCCCAACAGTCGTAGGCCTCCAGCTTCACTTTCCCGGGGGTCATTTCGGCCAAGCCGCCAATACAAGTGACAAGAATCGCAAGGGGTGCGAACCAGGTGCCGTCGCGTTGCTCGCAGGGGAAATCTTGTGCAATGAGCCCTAAATCCATGCCTTTGTACATCATCCGCGTGGAGCGGAAATAGGGCGGCAGCTGGCGGGGCAGCACCAGGTCATTTTCTTTATCAATCGCGCATTGGTCGAAGATACGGCCGTCTTCCAGGATTGAAGTCAGTGTCATGCGCGGACCCTCGATTTCCACGATGGTTGCGGCGCTCAAGGGCTCTTCATGCGCGAAATAGGCAGCGTTCCACACTTTCGGCACGGTTTGCGCGGGCGGCGGCGGGTTGCGGTGGCTGTTGGGCAGCTCGTAGTGAATCGTTCCCTGCGAGGGCCGCTCGAACAGCGCATCGTCCTTCATGGGAAAGCTGCGCCCGAAGGCATGTTCGTGCCCTTCGAAGATCAGGTCGAAGCATTCCATGCCTGCCTGCAGCGGGGGATAGTCGTTGCGCTCCATGTCCGCGCCTGTGTAGCACACGGGGAAGTGCCATACGCCCAGTTTCCACTGCGCTTTTGATTGACCCACGGTTTCCAGCAGCCATGAATTGCGCTCTTCATCCCCTGTCAGCCCAATAAAATTAAACTGCGCATTGCCATATGTAAAGATATAATTTTCAGCCTTCCAGCCTTCGGGGCCGTTGTCCGGGTAACTGCCGCCGAACTGCTTTTGCCAGAACTCGCCCGGCTCGGAGTAATAGCGGCCTTTGCCCTCGCGGTAGCTCTCCCTAAAGCCCCGGTTGTCGTGGTTGCCCAGGCACATCATGAAGGGCATGCCTTCCACCACGCCTTGCAGGCCGCTGTCGAACAGGGCGTTCCATTGCTGCTCGTGCTGGCCGCAGTCGGTGTTATCGCCCCCGGTGAGGATGAAAGCGCAGTCCGGGTGTTCTTCCAGCAACAGCTTGAGATATGCATTCAGCACGCTGTAATCCGGTAAATCAAAGGGCTCGCCCTTCTGTTGGTCGGCAATGCAAATGAATTTAAATTTTGTGATTTCTTCCGGCGCGGTGGTAAATTGAAATGGCCCCTTGCGGTGAATGTCATCGCCGCAGGTATATTCGTAGCTTGTCCCCGGTTTTAGCCCGCTCAAATGTGCCCAGTGCATCATGCTCGTGTCGATATCGCTTTCGAACAAGCCTGTCACGGAATCCTGCCGCGAAATTTCCTGCGAGCCTATTTCCCAGTACAGCGCGTAGCCCTGCGTGATTTCCTCGCTGGTGCGCCAGGTAACGGTGCGCCGGGTTTTTACGTCGCCGTTGAGGCTGAGCATGATGTGGTCGGGCGCGGGTGTGGAGCCACGCGGCGGTTTTGGTTTCATACGCGAATGATCTCTCTTTCTTTGATGATTCAAATTCAGTACCGCGGGGTGATTGCCAAAATAGTCAGCGCAATGGATATTTGAAAATGCGACACGATCAGGATATTAGGAATTTGTTTGAGCATGTTCAGGTCTCCTCTTTTTGAAAAATGACATGATTTTTTTGCTGAAGACCATCACCAGGGCTGAAACGACCGCCGCGACGGATGTGACGATGATAATAAGCGCCCAGTTAGGTTCTTCGCCCAGGGCAAGTGTGCCGAAGTAGACCGTTACGACCATGCCGGGGATGCGCCCGATGGCCGATATCAGCGCAAATTTAATAAAACGCATATTGGTCAAACCCAGGAAATACGAGAAGAAATCCTTCGGGCTTGGAATGGCATACAGGAAAAGCAAAATAAAGGTCGAGGTGTTGCCATCAAGCATTTTTTCGATTTTTTCAATATTGCGGCGGCTGACAAACAACGTAAGCACCCGGCGGCCCAGAATTCTTGCCAGGTAAAACGAAATCGCAGAACCGATGATGGCGCCCACCACCGTAACGAACATCCCGCCCCAAAAGCCGTAGATCATTCCCCCGACGAAGGAAGTCAATGAGGAAGGCACGGCGGAAATGATCACGGGCATAATTTGCAAAAACATGATGAAGGCAAAGCCGATAGTGGGTTGTTCATCTACAATAAAAGCTCTCAGGGAAAGAGCCGAGCTATGCAAATTTTCAAGAAAACTCCCGG
>Ga0123353_10007650_pt1 | contig 14640 bp, 9 predicted proteins | sample TergutLab28metaG_3_FD_92763 | JGI IMG/M metagenome (GOLD analysis project Ga0123353, IMG submission 92763) | Labiotermes labralis P3 segment gut microbial communities from Petit-Saut dam, French Guiana - Lab288 P3 | ecosystem: Host-associated > Arthropoda: Insects > Digestive system > Gut ... | reverse complement strand
CATTAGTTATTAAGTTTTATTTCACTTCTTCTATGCTCAACATGTTTCGGACATTAATACATCCATCATCAGGAGCCTGCGACTTTTCTGTGGTGATACGATAGAAAAGTCGCAGGCTCCTGATGATGGATGTATTCATGTCCGAAACATGTTGAGCATAGAATAAGTGAAATAAAACTTAATAACTAATGACATCAAGTTGGTCTCTTATTCTTCAACTATCACAATGATGCACGGTCCAATATACATAAGGCATTTTATGTTCAATAATTTTTTTCGAAAATCGTGCCTTCATGGGATAATTTAGAAAAACATCGTAGAGCCGGAGACGACACAGACGGCAATATGGGGCACGCGCATTGCATGTTGGATACCTAAGTCTACACACACACACACACACACACACACACACACACACACACACACACACACACACACAAACTGTGAATACGTAATGCTTTTGTTGTTTATCTGCAACAATGTTTGAAAGGAAGCGGGTCCATGTATTGTACGTTGTGTGTCTTGTTTACTCTTAATACATGATCCGTTTCATCCATCTTAATTTGATTACCTTGATGCGGTTTGGTGAGAAGCACAATGTATGAAGTTTCACATTGCGCATTTTCCAGCCTTCTGTAACTTCCTGTCAAAGAGGCTCCGCAACACCCTATTCTCAGACATATTCAGAATATATTTTCCTTTTTCCTACCATACCACATCTCTACACCATACAAACGCACAGACAAAATCACATTTTAAACCCACACTGGTTAGCAAAGTATAGTTCTGTGGGATGTGGTATGATAATTTGTACACGTTTTTAAATTTAGTTCTAAAGGCTGATATACGTAATTACATGACGTCTCAATCACACAAGTTTCTTAAAAAACAAATCTCCTTTATATGTACTATTAACAACATTCAGAAACAAGTGAACCATAAAAGACACACCTTTTATAGGCAGAATTACGAAACCTAAATTCAAAATTTAAATAAATTCAAACTAAAATCAATAAATAAAAACATACGCCTAAATTCAATTTCAACGTAATTCTCGTCCATCACTACAATTTTATTAATTTAAAATTAAATAGCTATATTCCAAATTTAAAAAAATATGTTTATGTAAACCCTAAATATCCATGTCTAAGCAGGTTATCTACAGAACCCAAGCTAGAATCAAAGTCCCTGCAAAATTGCTCGGTGTGTTTGTCTACTTCTAGGCAGGTTGAAGCATTTTGACGTACCGATCTTTCTACCAAGCCAGATATATGTAAGAGATTTCATGGTTTATGCAGTCAATTCTAAATTAAAACAGGCATATTATCTGGTGAACAGGAAGAAAAAGAGGAGGAGAAGCAGGAGGAGGAGGAAAAATGTTCCTCTTCGGGAAAACGTACTGCCGATAAGGCTTGTTAAATACTTCTGCTCGTGTGACTTCACAGTCCTCTTCCGATAAACATACCAAATCATGATTACAGTCAGCACTCCACACGTTGAATAGTAACGGGGCTTATTGTGTCAGAAGTGACTGGCCGTTGGAAGGGAACAGAGTGAGATGCCGCTCTTCTTCGGAGAATTCTATTACAAAAGAGACAAGGAGAAATATTATTGGAAAACGCCCCAGAGGCACGGGGAGTTTCAGAACCGTATGACTCAACAACTTACCTACAATTAAGTATTCAACAACCAAAAACCACAGCCAGTAAACTACTGACTCTTCAGGTTGCGAAACTGTTCTTGCTAGCACCTTATTGCGTGTTTGCCTAAACCAATAATTACAATAATTCCTAGAAGAATATTTCGTCTGCTATTTGGTAACCAGGCTACGGAGAGCCGAAATTCAGTACTACAGTTTGAAGAAGAATGTTGTCGGCTGGACAGTGTTCCTGCTTCCTGGCTGATATGTCGTTAGTTCAAGTCTATCGTCTATTTTGACCGACGTCCGACTACGTCCTTTGCTGTTGAAGTCCTCCCCCTGCACGCCTTGAAGGCACATAGGAGTACTGGTGTAGCTCCACTGATTCATAACCTCGACATTAGCGCCCCGGCCTCTTTACTCCCAGACAAGGACCCCGGTGCCTATTGAATAGGAGGCTGAGTGAACCCCGAAACCAGTCTGGACTTTTTGGGAAAAAGAAAAATTTCTTGCCCTAATGTGATTCAAACCCCGGTCCGTCAAATCCGTGGCTAATTGCACTATTCCTTCTCGAGTCCTTCCAAGCAGATTACTGAATGCTCTACCACATTAGACCATGATACCGCACCTTTCATTAATTTCATCCGTACATAGTCACTACACTGACTGAGCTACCTACCTGGCACATACCTCAACAGATTATTGAGCATAATTAGTGTTTATAAGAATAAATTATTAATTCGATGGAGCAAAATTCTTCTTTAGAAGTTAACTCTCGTTCAAACACTTACAAGTTCAATACATTTCATGCAAGAACAAGGTTATTACATATTGAGAGATTTGAACTTTTTGAAGGCGACATCAACTTACTGTTTGCGTTGCCCACATTTATGTACCTTTTGTACATTTATGACACGTTTAAAGCTTTGTATTCATTTCTCATCTCACCCATGCATGAGAAATTAATTTCCTTTAAGTACTGAGATGGAAAATATTAAAAACAATGAACACACACACTGTTACAGCAGCACTCCGCAGAATTAACTTTAACATGAAGCTACAGGATACAGTAAAATTACATAAATTCGAAGATATAGGCATGAATACCAATTGTGTCGGGTTTGCCACACTTGTTTAATTATCTTGGACAAAGTAAGACGGATTAAATATGGGTTTTTTTCCACTGTACGTAGCCTAACCAAAAAATACTACCTGATAAATATTCAGCGAGTTACACGCGAGCTAAATATAGGATGCGCCGCATATATGAGCATAGATGTTCGTTATTTGTGTTTAATTATGGCCAAAAACTGTAATGGATACAAGAATTTTAGTTGAAGTATAGAATATCAAATTTCCTGGATATGAGTTCAGCTGCATTCCTTTCCTCGTACGCGCACAGACGGACAGGCAGACGGGTGACGGACTGACAGATAGCCTTTCGCAGTTATTCCGCAGAAATTCAGAAGGGCCTAAAGACTTCGTAATTAAAGTTGTAGAAGCTCTTCTTTAAATTAAAGATCGGTTCCGAATTTGGGAGCTCAACAATCAAATATGAACCCCAGAGCGCAATAAATCACAGTACTCTCATCAGATAATAAATTATTTTAAATAATGAAAAATTAATTCCAAAATAATACAGACAAATAGGATAATGAAGGTATCATTATAAGGTCAACAAAATAATGCAGTGACAGTGAAAGGTTATACGTAGTTTATTGCGCGCTTTCTCTAATTTCAGACGCATGGCTTCTTAAAACTGCTCATAAAAAATGAAACTTTATTTAAGTGTGTAGTAGCTAATATTATTGAGTAAATTTTTGGATGTTTAATATATGTAACTCCTTATTTTACAATGTGTAGTCTGGTTGATGGACACAACCGATTCTGAGGAATTTGCTGCCTCCATGAAGAGGGAGATAGCAGATACCTTCTAAAATTGGTTTAGTCTGCCAGATTTTACGAATCCAAGAAGACCCTAATCTTGATGGCTCCACGTATTTTAATTTCAGTTTTACATTTTTTAAGAATTAATTTTAAACCCGTTATGTCAACTTCCAATAAACTCGTTGGGGAATTTTTCAGAACTGCAGAGTCCCGTAAAGTGTGGAACCTGCATTCCAAGTCAACTGTACACTTTGTAGAGGAGTGGAAAGAAACAAAAGCAGCTTTAATTTTTAAGTCTAGGAACTGAATGACTGAACACACTGTACCATAAATTTATAATTACAAATCGTGGAAATATACTCAGATGTTCCAATGAATTTTAATATGAGAACTCCTTATGAGTAAAACTTATTACTTTGTTCTTTAAAGCAAATACCAATACTGACCTGAAACTTGTTCACGATTATTATTATTATTATTTGTCTAAATTCTAGTATCTATTTTGAGTTCTATACTAATTAGGTGTGATCTTCCCAAAAAAAAACTAATTTGATTTCAAATGTGTCCCAGGTTCAGAATGTAACAAATCCATAGGCAGCCATTCAAATTTATATCAAAGAACGGCAAACATTTTCGTGTTCAGAAAAAGAAATGAGGAATTGAATTTTTACTGAAAATTAAAAAGAGCTGGCTGAGGAAGCGAGGGAGGAAGGGACATAGCGTATTGTGAAAACTTGTGGTTACGTCCCATCAATGCTATTACTTCCTAGAAAGTGTTCCTAACAAAGTGCCAACATATAAGTGAAATTTATTTGCTTTCCGGCGGTACTTGGCCACTGAGCTCGTTCCAGAAATTTGCAGTATTTTACTTCAGTATCGTTAAAGTAAAAAACCTCTTTGATAAAGTAGACTCGTGACAGAGTGATATGAAAAATCTTAAAAAAATATATGGTAATAGGGTGAGGACAGTGACCGCCCCTTTTGAAGAGGGCAATGCATCTTTGGATTCCGGAAAATGCGGGGCGTAACTTGACTGACAGACTGTTAGGCCAAACGAAATCTGTTATTTAGTACAAACAAACTTGTTTGTAAATAAAATTCCTATCCATTGTGTGTAAAATTTATATCCGGCTTTCTCTCAGTTATTTCATTTTATTGCGTTTTATTGCGTTCTACAGTATGTGGATGTCTGAGAACTTTAATGAACACGGCAATAAAGTTTTGATAGCGTAAAAACAAGACTTTCTTGATTAGCTGAGTGACTGCTAGTTTCTAAAGAAAGACTGCTTCGTGCATATAGCTAGCATTGACAGCGCCGTCTATGAATGACACACCAAATCAATGTGTGTAATCATTCTGTCCAGTTTTCTATTTTTTTTTAATTTTGTTTTATTGCATTTTATTTCACTTTATTAAACTAGGATATTTCTTGATTCTTATTAAAGAAATAATGAAACATCGAAGCCCATACAAGGCAAGGTAAAATATATTTTCTTTACATTTCTGCTTTAAATACTTATTTCTGACAAAATTTGCTACAATATTTCCATCCGAAACATTTTCAGAATATGATAACCGGCAAACGTGTTCACTGTTTTGTTTTAACAGTTGAATTCAGGTGTAATTGTTTTGTTTTTACAGTGCATTAGAGATCACGAATCGCTTGTTTCAGTAAATATTACTAATAAAATCAGCTCACATAGAAACTAGTTCCACTCGTACTTAAAATTCTTGACATCTTCTAAGCAGATGAAGAAATGGTAGTTTTTTTTACACACTATACATGCAGGCTTGCATTATGATTCCTTGAAGAATTGCATTATCATTAGCAATGCGTCCGTAATTCCATAAATTGCATCTTGTTGAGCAACTCCATGTTCTAGTATTTAAGATAAATACTACTGGCAAGAACATTCAGAAACGAGGCGGTAACCAGAAGTTACGGCAATGAATTTTCAAACACAGGCTCGAACGAGCACATGTTGCATCATGTCCCTGCAATAGAAATGCTGCACTTAGCACAGTTTTCTTCCGTAAGGAGAACACTTTATGTTTATGCGATCGACAAGCCAACTGTGTGTTGAGTCATTTTAAATTTTGAACCATACGGCCGATATTTAAAATAGCTGACACAAAAATTATACAAAAGAAGTGCTCCCCAGATGTGTACAGGTTTATTTTATAGGTCGATAAAAACATGGCTGACGTAAAAATTATTTTGAGGATGTAATATTAACATTGATTACATAATAACCTTTAATCTTACAGTGCCTTGTAGCGACGTAAGGTGAGATGACTTTGAGATATTGAGAGAGTTTGTACGGGCGACATTTTTAAAAATATCAAATAATAATGATCGTTGTGCCAATATATATATATATATATTTATTTATTTATTGGTTTGATATTGATAACTAAAAAATCGATGAGCTGAGTAAGTGACACCCGGTACAGAGATATATCACAAATCCAGGTTTATATTCTGCGGCAAACATTATTTCTAAGCATATAATTAAAACATGGTGGATATAAACATTTCTAATAATATGACAAATGAATATTACACAGATTCTGTTTTTGTTTTCAAAAGAAAAGGAAAGTAAAATTAACAAATGGGGTAAGATAACTCGACCTAGAAATCTACGCAACAGATATTAGAATTTTTTAGTTGTTCTCAGAAATCCTGATAATTATCGAAGTATCAAAAGCAGTCATGCTGACTGGAGAAATTGTCTTCCAGACTCCGAACTCTGAAAGGTCTAAAATATTCCTTTGCAACTTTAAGATAAGTTTGCACACCTTTATATTTCCTTTCTTTGACACAACACCACATATTTTAAAACTTCCGAACAAAGGAAAATTGAAAGTCACTTTACAGTAATTCTATGAATTTTATGGAAGCATAGTTCATCAATCAATATGACAAGCTACCTATAATTTTATTTTTCCTTCCACAATGATTTCCATAGTAAGAATCTCTTTGTTCTCATTGTAAAACACGAGCCTGTAGTAATTCTTGATATTATAAGAGGCATGCTCATCAATGGCTTCGGTTTCGAAGCAAATAAGGGCATAGGGAAGTATCCTTGAGCTGCGGTACACCGCATGTTACAGCAGATTGAGAGAGGGGAGAGATGTTTCGTAGAGAACCTTCTAGCTACCTAGCCGCTCCTGCTGTGCAGCAAACCATAAGCTGTCATCCAAACTACACATTACCAGTGATGGATGTGGCCGCAGTAATTTGCAAAGGATAAGGGTCGAAGTGGCGCCAGGGTAAGATTTTCACCATTTCTTCATCCCTTTTATATTCACCGCCAAAATTTTACACACCAAGACAGAAGGGAGAGAGAAAAAAACAGTCATTAGACTTCGTGAAAAACAAAGGTGAATGTTTCCTTCTACGAGCCCTGTACCAGTCTACCCTATGTTCTACTGTTCCACACAGCGGTGGCGGCGTCGAAAGCAGAGTGACATTCCCGTTGGAAAAAAAAATTACAAATTTTGCGTTTACCTTAAACTTCAAGAAGCGCAAATTAAAATATCAAAATTCCTTCGGCTATTCTACTTCACTGTCGTAGGTTTTATCAGAAATCGACGATAAATCCCCCCCCCCCCAAAATAGTTTTTGGATTGGACTTCTGTGCGTCTCCTTCAACAAAGAGAGTAGGTGTGTCTTGAAGATACGGAGTTTTGCTATCTGATCAAGATATTTTGGCACCTCGATTTCCCATGATAATCTGTGTTTGAAGACTTTTTTTTTTTGAGGAGTCGCTTTTTGGTAGACTGAAAAACTCGCTCGTGTTCATTTACTGAATTCGCCGCTTATTAAACATGAAATTGGTCTTCAGTAATCAGTTTATTTCTACGTTTGGTATACAGCTAGTCTTTCTGGTGCAGGCAAGAGTATGATGGAGGTTAGGTACAGCGTTAGGAAGATAAGCTAATGTTTGGAGAAGTGGAGTTTTCAGTGTGCAGAAGAAGGAAAAGTCGTTCAGTTACTGCATCTCTGATGAAATTTGACATTGCACTCATATGCCGTAGCAAAATGATGCAGTGGAACGTAAAATAGTGTGGCAGCTGAGCGTCTGTTGTGGAATGGAGAGAAACAATTATAACTTTAATAGAAATGGTCACCAAAATAACATTTAATATTATATTTTGTATCTCACAGAGACACGCTGATTCTCCAGTAGAAATATACGTAGGTTAATTCAGCCGAGGAAAATAATACCTGTTTATTCTCAGAATTAGAGGAAATATATTAATATCCTGTTTGGGCATAACGTTGAATTTGGTCAAGATGGGAGCTAGAAACATGAACCTATACTTACCGTTGTCATTAGAAGGCATCTGCACTCCAGTCAAATATAAAGTTAAAGATATTTATTTCAAAATCACTTAAGTAACTTCTCCAAAAAATTGTAACCTTCTTGTATAGACCTACAATTATTTAAGCAAACAGAAAGTGTCAAGATTTTGAATTCTTCATTCAACTCTATTTTCAGTTCAATACCATCGCAAAGAAACTTTATAGTAACTGCATATTTAAGACAAAGAGTCACGTAACACCATACCACATTACAAGCATTTCGCCTTCTTAGCTTCAAACCGAAAATTCACGTCGAATCAACCAGTAACACTACAGAATAATTCTCATTACGCGCTCAACTAGAACGTCGACCACAACAGAGATTATCCGGAGGGTTTCAGTTGTTTTCCTCAGTCTCTCTCAACGAACCATGAACAGACCTACTACAGCTACACTGGCACGATCGCGAAACTGTTCATAAAGTGGGTCTCAAAGAAATGAATTGCCAGATGGTGGACTGCATTCGTCTGGCTCAGAAGAAAGACCACTAGCGGGCTTGCAGCACACGGCGATCCACCTTAAGTTTCCTTAAAATGAGGGATTTGTCTTGACTGGTTGAGCGACTACTAGCTTATCGGTAAGGACACCGGCATATGGGGATAAATAAACCAGTGACCCTCTACATGCCACAAAGGTGTATGAAGGAACAGGAATTTAGCTGCACTCATTCTTAATCTTTGCACTGGATGCAGACGACTGTGGGGATAGTTAACTGGAGTTAGATATGTTTTTGGCTAAATTACAAGTTGAAGCATGCATGTATGCATGCCCCTATGTACTGTATATCGTATTACAGCATGCAGCCAATTGTCTGGTTGCGTAGGCTATTTATCCTTCTTATTCACATAGGCTTTGATCGCGTGCACTGTAAGAGTCAGATGAGATAACAAAGCAAACTTCGAAACTCACAGATTCCAAACTGCCGTAATTTATATAGTGGGAGCGTTGTGTTTGCGTGGTTGTCACTGCAGCTGTACCGACACACAGCAACACGGTCTACCGGCGTTTGGTTTTTAATAAACTAACAGCACATGACTTATTACCAAAGTGTTTAAATGAAAGCGAATGAATTGGGTGTGACACGACCAAAATTTATGGGAGATGAGTAATACACTCAAAATGAATGAGAAAACGTGCGTGCAATAATCGGTGTAGATTGGAGGATGATACTAAAATGGCTCTTAAATGGATTGCCAGTTTAAGATGTGTACTTAAATGCTTCATATTAGAGTCCAGTGGATGTCTTGTAAGATGCCTTCCAGTTATATACAAGTCTGGTATTTCACTCTCAAACTTAACATCTGTCAGGTTTATACCAATATTATGTCTATTATCTAAATTTATTTCACATTTCGGAAGCTGGTTACTTTCCCGTTTTCAGGTGGCATTTCACTTTTCATAAAGGACAATGTTTCGTATTTCGTGGACGTACTTCCTTAAGTACCCTTGCAACCCTGTAATAACTCCATGAAACAAATAAGATACAGTTGCAGCTTCCTTTGTACGGAAACGTAACGCGCATTAGGTGTGGGTGTGAACCTGTTTCTGGCAAGCTGTGAAATATGTCACCGAATTTCGTGATGTTTACACGGACGGGTAGTATCACGTCACCGGAAGTTAGGTTAGGTCATTTTCAGCCACTGGTATCAATACAGCAGTGGTGTGAACTGGAGTTTTGTCGACAATTCAACCATTGATGGGCAACTATCTTAAACCAAAAAGAAATATTTGTTAAGTTCTTTTGTGTACAATATAAAGCGATATGGTAATCTAATAAAGCGTACTCTTATTCCCGGTCAGGGAAACAAGTAAAGAAATATTTCAGACAGGAACATGAAATTTAGCGCGGACTGTTCATAAACACTCACATTTAAAGAAATAATTTAAGCACTTGGCGTACAGCCGATTTCGGTGGCCGCGCGGTCTAAGGGGCGGGTCAGCGGCCGCTCTCTTGCTGGGATCGCGGGTTCCAATTTCGCCGGGAACTTGGATGTCTGTCTCTCGTCAGAGTTGCTCGTTGTTAGGTAGAGGTCCCTCGTCCAGAGGAGTCCAAACGAAAGTGATGTGTTATTGTGTGTGTTCAAGTGCAACAATACCCTTTACACCTACGATGACAAAGGTAGAAAGTGGTCAGAAATAAGACAAAGAAGTGGAAGTAAAATTATGGCGACTTTGTCATGTTCATTTTTTTCAGATTATTTTATAATTAATTTTCATATTTCTCAATATTCTCATTAAAAGGAATCTGAAGGTCAAAGATTCTTTCATTTTCTTTGTTGTAAACCAAAGAGAAATTAAAACAAATTGACCACCAAGAGGGTTAGAATTTTTTGCAGCCAGCAGAACTCCAAGTAGAAATTTTAAGTTTAGTGGAAAATGGCTGCTACATGCACCACCCGCTCCGACGCTCAAAAACGCTGCAAGTTCCCCATAATGTGAACCGATGCGTTCCGTCTAAGTCTCACGTTACAACAGCAATTATGTCTCAAAGCAGCGTTCAGTTGCTGGTGTTTGTAATGGAAACGCACGATGTTGTGTGTGAAGTGGGTTAATGTCGGATAAATGCTACTAGAATTGCTTGTAACGTCTTTCCTAATCAGAAACCTAACATCAGCCAAGCATGTTTTATAGGTCAGATTTTCTCAACTTGATTTATTGGTGGAAATTTAGGGCACAGGAGAATATTTTACGGAAACCCTAATAAATTAGTATAGAACCACAAATAAGAAAGGATAACAAAGAATAAGTGTTAAAAAGGCGTCGGATTAATATATTATTTAATTGTTCATATTTAGAAATAAAATCATATTTTATGTATACTGAAAATGAAATTTAAAAAAATTGGTGTTTCACAATTAAAAAAGAAAATATTTTTTGAATTATTATGTTATTCATATTCCTACTGCAAATATTAAAGATATTTGAAAGAAAATATTGTTAAATATAAATGAAAATTATTTAAGTGGTGTTTAAAATCATAATATTAAAATAGCAATTTTTATATTTGAAGGAATTTTGAAGGAATTTCCCTTTCGAAAACTTTATTTTCACTTAGCGGAAACACGAGGTTCAGCGAAACACCATTCAGGCTGTACATTGTACTGCAATTTGCGTGAAGCATATGAAGTGACCATAAGAATGTTCTGCTAAACTGTAATGTTGGTTTTGATATTCTGTCGCGCGAGTAAAGTGCGTGAGTTTTCAGAGTTGACATCTGCTGCGAACGGGAACAGAAGGCTGTATAAATAAGCAGCATGATTCGGTATAGCAGTGTCCACTTCTTCTAAAAGGTTTAGAACCCACATCTAGACAGCAGTACCTCATTGCGTGTTGAATACTGTGGAGTACAGAGACCGAAATCTATAATTTTCTGAGAGATTTAAATCACGTAGCAAAAAGCAGAGCATGTTGTATGAGCACACAGAAATATTTTCTAAACACTTTCCCGTTGAAATATCAACGGGTATTGAGATGTTCGAGTTTTAGGAAGTACTACTTGTACTTACCGCCCGCTACTGATGATGCTGTTACTGCTACTGTTTCGGCACTCAACCTTCAAATCGATTTTTCATTTGCTCCAACTAAAACAGCGGAAACAGAAATAAGAACAAAATTAGAGGTCGAATAGACTAAAAATTATTAACTGAAAAAGAAACCTGTGATTTAGCGGATGACTGTAGCGGTAAGGCTTTACAGTTTATTCGGGGGGGGGGGGGGTTAAATTTTCTTTACCGCTTCCCCGGCTTTTGAAAAATTTTTGTTTTTTTTCCCTATATTCCCCGACACCTTTTATGAAAAAAAAAACTTTGTATATGGGGGGTGAGTTGGGGGTTAGTTGCTTAATTTTTTTTGGGGGGGGGGGGGGGTGTTAGATTCCTTACAGCGTTACCGGCTGTTCTGAAATTGTCGTGATTTTTCTCAGTATATCCAGGCACACGTGATAGGAAAAACAACTCATGCCCCTATCAGACTTATATACTGTCTTTGCTGTTAAGTGGGAATGGCCATTAAAAGGGACAACCATAAATATGGGCACTATATTTCATAAACGTGAGCACTAAGACAACATCTTAGTGGCTCACAATGAGGGAAGAAAGTAGGCTGAGGGTTTTTGAGAATAAGGTTTTGGAGGATATTAAGATGGATCTTCAGGAAGTGGGATGTTGGGGCATGGACTAAATCGAGCTGGCTCAGGATAGGGATAGGTGGTGGGCACTTGTGAAAGCAGAAATGAACCTTCGGGTTCCAAAAATTGCAGGGAATTTCTTGACTAGCTGAAATCCGGTTAGCTTCTCAAGAAGAATTCTGCTGCATGGAGTAAGTAAGTATTAAGAAAACACACTTAAGGAGTGAGAAGTAGAGCAATGCGAATCTGAATGAACCCACAATTGTTTTTTCTGATAACGCAAATTTCTGAGGTTCCTCTACGAATATAAATTGAGTGAAACTGAAATTTCACAATTTACGAAAACTTTAAGACATTTACGACACTGGGGATTCAAAGTTTGGTCATTTATCATAAAAGTGTGTAATGGGCCTGAGTGAGCTCTGTTAGGATTCAGAAGACACAACTTCCAAAGCATATGGTGCCTATCTTTGAAGGTCTGCATCAAACCTTGCACAGAACAGTATAATACATTATTTAGTATAGGCCTATTTTTTTGTGTATCTATTTCCTTCGCATTCGACGACCATGGTAACAGCTCAAGATTACAGAGCGTCAAGCAGGAAGGAAAATGGTGCATAAAGCAATGGAAGTTATGTACGGTACAAGAAGGCGGTCATATCCTAATTACAAATAACCGCCCGACCCTTGGTGGAGAAGCTGAGAATAACCAAAAAAGGCAGGCTGGTCAAGTTCAGATCTCCACCTGACACCAACCCTTACAATTTCAACCAACTTGTTCGGCAGCACAGCCAGACACACCCGGTTACATTATCAGCTAATAGACAAACCGTGGGTCTCGGTGCCTCTGCTGAAAATAACTTCGTTTGCTGTTCAAGTGTTTTCACCAAACAAGTACAGGTGCACGTAATTCCAGTGGCAACGTCTTTTAAAATATTTTCTCATGCGTGATCATTTGCGGTCAACAGGAATGTGTAGGTTAACCAGGCAAACTAGCCTCTTTCTTCACTAGACTAATTCAGAATGCTCTGGACATAGCTCAGACTGACTACAATAAAGATCTGATGTTTATTGGACCGTGCGTCTTTGTGATAACTGAATAATAAAAACCCAACTAGATGCCACTTTTTATTTTATTGTATTTCTTATAGGCTCAACATGTTTCGGGCACTACTATGCCCATCATCAGGACCTCGCGACTATGTTGTTGATTACCACATTGGTCGTTTCGTTCTTGGTTTGCTGTAGGTTGGAGGTTAGGTGCGGCTAGGCTGGAGTAGTGTCCGGGCTGCAGGCCTGCAGCCCGGAAACTACTCCATTGGCATCCAGTTGGTTTTTTATTCTTCAGTTACAATAAAGATATTGGAATGATCTGAACCACGTACAGACGTACTACATTAGCAGTACATGCAGGCTGTGACAGCTGGTAAGACTAACTGAAACAGGAGTGCCTTAAGGCTCTGTGTCTTGCACATACTGAACATAATAGCATTATGTAAGTGTGTGATCATGGTCAGGCTCACCTTAACAATCCCTGAATGCTAGGGAGCAGTGGTTGTCAAAGTGCGCTCCGCGGATCTTAAGGGTTGCGCGATAAGTTCCCAGCAGATCCATGGATATTTTTCGGTAATAACTACTTTAATTAAAGAAATAATATTTTGTTAATTTTAATCGAGAAACTTCTGTAATTGGCGATAGGCATATTTCTTGTGACCGTTACAATATATAATTACGAAACGTCCTGTACCCACGAAGCGAGCGATAGTCATTTTAATTAAGGGCAAATCATGCAACGCTTTGTTACGTTTGCTGCTTATGTGCATTAGTATATACCTAAAATCGGTTCTGAGATTTAATTTCGAATACATATCATCCTGACACACCGCATTTACGTGAGACGGGACGTTATGATCCGTGACTATTTTTCGAAACAAAAGAGAGATCCGCGAGCAAAGTAGTTTCGGTATAACTGTTCTGGACCATGTTCAGACTAATTCGAAACAAGTTGGACACAGTACGTAAGTGTAATATTGTGGCGATTTCGCTGAATTGTTGTCGCAGTGGAAACACAACAATGTCTTTTGTGTGCTGACAGAGGGGAGGACGACGGACGGATGGACAGGCGGACATGACGAAGCTTTTCGAAATTTTGCAAAAATCGACTAAAAATGAGGGGAAACTGATACCGATATGAACCAAACTAAGTATTCTTCTCGACGTTACTCCCAGACACACACCTTCAAATTACTCACAATCCTTTCAGATTTAAGAGTGTTATGAGGTAAAGAAACAGAGAAAAGGAAAAAATGCCATCTTTGCCAGTTGAATAAAGATAGACCAACTTGATGTCACTTGCTTTATTATTTCATTATTTAATGCTTAACATGTTTCGAATGTTAGTACATCCATCCTCAGGAGCTTGCGACTTATTTGTTGAGCAGTGCTTCAGCCTGCATCCGGATACCACACCACCCAGGCCAAACCACAACGTAACACCAACACACATCGAACCATAGCAATACAACCCATGAAATATCTCAACAAATAAGTCGCAAGCTCCTGAGGATGGATGTACTAACATCCGAAACATGTTGAGCATTAAATAATGAAATAATAAAT
>Ga0123353_10007649_pt1 | contig 14641 bp, 11 predicted proteins | sample TergutLab28metaG_3_FD_92763 | JGI IMG/M metagenome (GOLD analysis project Ga0123353, IMG submission 92763) | Labiotermes labralis P3 segment gut microbial communities from Petit-Saut dam, French Guiana - Lab288 P3 | ecosystem: Host-associated > Arthropoda: Insects > Digestive system > Gut ... | reverse complement strand
TGTAAGTTTGACGCCCGCACATTATACAATACAACAAAGGCATCTCATTTCAATCTCTTAAATATTAAAGAAGAGAGATAAAAATTAACTTCAAAGTCTGTGAAATTTCGTGTAATTACATGCCACGGAACAATCAGAGCGAGAAACGAGTCCTGCTGAAAAGAGCTCATTAGTTTGCTACAACTTGAGGCAGTTGCAAAGAAATTAAAGCCTTAAGTCTGTTTCTTTTTTCCTCCCGCTTGTTTCAAGTGGTAGGTAAAACAGATAACGAAGGCTAGCTTCAGGGTCCAAGGAGAAAAGGGGAGGGGGGAGGGGCATAAGGAGAGGCGTTTTGTTTTAATTTATTTCAGTGTTGCGGGTTTGCCTAAAGGCATGTGTCTTTCATGACTGAAGTGTAGTAGAGCAAATGAGAGAAGACGATAAAACCTGAACTTCAGTTTGTCCAACTGAGTAGAAGATGCGTAAATCCATAGATACTGCGCTATTAGTAGTAACAAGTTATCCTCCATACTCACGTCCAGACTGCCTCTGAAGCTCAAGAATTATATTCAAAAGATACGGAGTACAAAGCAGCCCAGATCTGAGGTCAGTCGCTGATTTCTTCAAGCCTGTGGTGAACAATATGACTTACAACCAATTTCATCCAGCTTGTGAAGAACCCTTGAAGATTTACTCCAATCCATCCTACGTCCTCCTAACCTTGTTTTTATGCACAGAGAAAATTTACCTTTATCATCAGTCCTTCAAAACGTTTTTTTGTTAGCAGGCATTTAAGTCTTACAAAACTCGTCATGTTTCTTTTTAAGAATGCTTGTACACAGAAGGAGTTGCCTACAGCACAGGCTCCCGTAAATGTCATAATTCGATAAAGAAATCAACTGCAAAACGAAATTTCCACTTAATTTTGATATTTGTATTTGTATTTGCTGGTTTTTGAGACTGGATATTTTTACAATAGCATAAACAACTAACTAGATGCAACAATAACAATTTATTAGTAATTTCAAACAGCTCAACATGTTTCGGGCGATAATTTTGCCCATCCTCAGGAGCATTAGACTGAGTTTACAGCTTGTGGTATAATGCACCGAAGAAGTTGCCTGCTGGTGACCTCAGGGAATAATCACCAAACACTTCATTAATTTGGCTCATATTGGATAAAGTGTTAAAGCCTGAATGGAAGCATATTATGTATGCAGGATTCAGCACCAGAAGCTAAATTATATACTCTTACCACAATTTGTCCTTCAAACAGTTTACAGTACAATGCTGGCAGTGTAATTCAAGTATGGGTTAAAGTTATTAATTTATTTAACGACATTACTTGAATTGTGTCAGTTGTATGGTGATGGAGAAAGGATGGAAATAAATTGTGAATTGATAAGAATAGAGAAATGTGGTCCTGACCTTTAAATATAACCCAACATGTTACAGGAATGACTAAGGGTTATCACCATAAGACCTCAAAGAGGGCAGATGATTTGAAACGCGAGACTCTACGTAAGGATATATCAAGTATAAAGATCTAATGCCATAAGTACGACAACCCATTTATTTCTCTCGTCTTAAGCTACAATATCATAATCCACATCGTATATTTTCGCTATGTGGGAGGACAGCTATTAAAATACCAGTCGGAGCACCTTTTGTCAAGAGTAAAATTAATGATTTTTTCCTAGTTCTTCCATATTGAGCATTGACGATGTAGGAAGTGAGGGTAAGCAACATTTTCGTATTCGAGTGGCACAGGGTTCCAATCTCTGTCTACCCTAATGACATTTCTTCGTGGTTATGTTAAGTGACTTCATTCATGTGATTCGGGAATACCTTAAAATGTCACGACAGTACCGTTTCACATCTTGAGAACTCATACCTCCCAAACGTCCTACCATTCTATGCCATAAAACCTACATTTTAAAAATTATCGTAAAATAGAGCAGAAGTGAAACTGTACGAAGTAATGGCTGTTTCTGCTACAGTCCTTTCTATATACATAAAATGGTACATAAAATCATCCTCTACAATCTCATTCACAGCCACATAACCGTTACAGCTGATTCAGCGTCACATACTACCCTTGCCAGTGAAGCAAAAACCATTTAAACACAACGTTACCAGTTCCCCTTGAAGAAATCATGGTGCCTCTGGAGGGCACAATTTTCATGTGATGCTGATTCGTCACGTCATATTTGCTCTGAACCACAGAAGGGGGAGGGGTTGAGATTTATCATCCTTGCTTGTAAAATAAGGTCCGTTCTGAAACACTGTTAATGGAAGTCCACCTTTGTTGTGACAATTCCGTCGCACGACGGAAACAAAACACTGATCCACCCTCAAGCTTTCTATCAGCATTGTTAGTTCGGAATTTAAAAACCAGGCATTTTTATAACTACAAAACATAACTTTGTTACAATTCCATTTATCGTTTTTCCCATGTGAAAGACTAAAAATCAAGCCAAGTTTCAAACCAACACAACTCTACGCGCACTAGCAGATCGGTTTTACTAGCGTAAGGGATGACGCAAGCTTCGAAATGTAACGAAACGCGTATCTCAACTTCAGCACGTAAAAAGCAATGGACGCCTAGGCCAGCATTAGAAGAGTCAGTGCAAGAAACATATATGTTTTTTAAACCCGAGAGACTTACCATGTGTCCAACAGAGTACCGTTTTTTGGCAGTACATGAAGTTCGTACTCACCTGAAAGTAAAAATATATTTAACGTTAGACGTCAATGAGAGGGTGGCAAATGGTTTGTGTTTGGGAAATGTTCGGACTGAAAGGGAAAAATTGATTCATGATTTCCAATTTTAAGTAGGCTTGTCTAAGTACTTCAAAATAATTTGAGCATTTTTTGCATAAATGAGTGTTATTCTTCTTTATTTACTACAGATCCAAAATTTATCTTGAAAATCTACTCCCTTTATAAAACGCTTGAAAATAAACTGGGAGACAGAAAATGTACTTTGTGTACCTTTCTTAAACACATAAGGCATATACAAGAAAATAACAGGCAAGCTGGTCTCGTGTTTACATACAAGCATATACCAATTCGTTGATAATCACTCTTGATCAATACAATTTAAGAATATTACTTTATCTAGAATTTAATGTGGCCCACTTAGTTAAATGAAGAAGCGAGTGCCTGTGACTCTCCAGACAATCAACGAAAACGAACACCAAGTAAGACAAGAGAAGCCGTAAAGGAACAAATTTGGGCAGGCCCTATATTTCCGGACCGCAGATTGGTGCAGTTAGTGAAGCTTCCCTTTTACTGCACCCGTTTCAGTAAACCTTTTACCATACTTGTTATGGGAAACCGACGTATATCTTCTTTTGCTTGTTCCTTAACCCTTTCCGCGCTGGGTTTCAAAACAAAAATCTACGTAGCTACACGGTAACTTCCACAATAAAAACAAAAATATTTACGTTCAAACTCTTAAGACTGCCAGCAGAGTATTCTTGCATAAGTCTTTAACTATCAAACTCACGAAAGCAGGAAAATGTAGAATATTTCCTGAACGAGAGACATATCGTATTAGCATTTAGAGGGTCAAATATATTGATTTTGTTTCCGGGTGCGGTTCGACAAGCGAGGGCCTGGGACGTTCATAAACTGGGCACGGATTTATATCTGCGTTGTAAGATCTTCTGTAAGTAGAACAATCAGGCTACGAACCCCTCCTCCCAAATTATAACATATTCTCCATTCGCCATAGTCTTCGCATTATTTTATCTGTACCCTACATAACCTCCGCAGGGAAACACTTTAGTTTAGACCAGCCCAAGCAGCCCGCAGCTCGCAGCAACATGCTACTCCTGCAGACATTTGAACTGAGGAAACGTCTTTTTACTCTTCTCCTGGAAAAGCCGGGACACAGCGCTGAAGCAATTTCGAAAAACTATGAGCTGCTGATTTATGACGACATACATTACATTACCAATTAATTTTGTAAAAATGTGCACAGCTGGCGGCGCCCTAGCCTATGATGTGAACTGAATTTCTTATAACTTTCACCAGTTATTATCAGTACATTTTTATCACACATGTTGTAGGGAAAAATACAAGGTCAAAATTGTACATACAATTGTACGTACACGTATTCACTTTTCATTCTGTGTATGAAATTTAGTGTTGCCCACCCACAGCTCGAATTTTTTTCAATTTTCCAGCACCACATAAAAGTTTGAGTATGATTGGTTTAGACTATGTAATTTCGTCTCCAGTCCTCCTGGAAAGGAGAAGACATTATGTACCGTCACGTCAAACATAATGTAAACGAAACTGCTAGTTTTACTCGTACAGATATTTCTGTTTGTTCCTAGCCGAATACACTAAGAAACGCCAAGGGATTTTTAAGGCAAATATCTCTTATTAATCACATCTAAGAGAAGCGAAAAATGTGTGTATATATATATATATATACACACACACACATATATATATATATATACATATATTTCGTAACTATACGGCTTGCGAATGTGTCAAACAGTATACGTCCACATGCCGCTTGTAACAATCTAACACGTGCGGTCTTGGACCGTCTGACACTAGATCAAGCAGCAGCCAGCAGTATGAGATTATGGTATACACTTGTGCACAGTAACATAATAGTGCGTATGCGTGATTGCAGGCTTCCTCTAAGGTGTAAATGAGCTCTTCGGTTTTCTGGGATGTTACGCGGCGTAGATTGATAGTTAGTTACCGACGTTTCGGGGCAACCTATCGGGCCCATCTTGGAAAGCTTGACCCTTGAAGATGGAACAGATAGTTTTTCCCGAAACGTCGGTAATCTAGGCTCTGTAGCATCTCAAAAGAAGGAAGATTTAATAGTGCACGATTTCTCAACCTGGACGTTACAGCTGATGACCAACTGTACTTGGGCAACGTGACACCATCTACCGTTGCAGGTCATACACAGCTGATTATGGCAGGAGAACATCGCGTCCTTGCGTGCTCGCTTGCTTCCTTCCTTGTTTGCTCGCTTGTTTGCTAGCTTGTTCGCTTCCTTGCTTGCTCGCTCGCTAGCTTGTTTGCTTGCTTGCTTACTCGCCTGCTCGCTTGCTTGCTTGCTCGCTTGCTTGCTTGCTTGCTTGCTTGCTGACTAGGTGTTAGTGTCTAAATCCGCCTTGAAGTAAGAGCGAATAGTTTGCTTTAATGGAATAAGTCCTAGCAACAAAATACACCCCAATTTCTTCTCTTTCAAACACGAGGACCCGAGGTAGTGTAGCCGGTATAACGACTAGCTACAGGTTGCATGACGTGGGATTCGAATCCCGGAAAAGTAAAAAAAAATTATCCACTCCATCCAGCCTCCTACACCCTTGGTATCGGGGTTAATCCCGGGGGTAAAGCCGCCGGGGCGTGAAGTTTATTACTCACTTCCACCTAACGCAGAGGTTAAGAACCAGTGGAGCTAAACATCTGCTGCTCTATATGCCCCCATGGTGTGCACAGGAACATCTTTAGAAACGTGAAAAGAAAAATAAGACGAAGCTAATTCATGGTTTTTAAGTAATTTAATTATTATGACTGCTGAGTGGGGCTGAGTTTAGGATTATAATCATGAATGGCTACATCTATGCAGCTCAGTAGGCTTCTGGTGTGCTGTCTGAGAAACTCGCCGACACTGGCTGGGAAGATGAATGCTCTTTTATGGCACTGAATGCCCCCGACTGTGTCTACACGCGGCTAGTTACCACTCCCAGCCACACATCAATCCGTCTTCTTCATGCAAGCTTTTGAAGAAAAGGCCGCCACCAAAAAGGACATCCGTTATAAACAAAAATAACAAGACGCCATCTAGGAAGCTATATCGTTTCATCGCGCGCGTTTGAAAATCATTCTTACAACAGACGTGAAAGGACAGGAAGGAAAAGAGAAGTGAGTAAAAAAAATGCAAATGGTGTCCATCCTCTACCAGCACGGCTTTAGACACGGGGGTTTCAAATATCTATCAATTACTTTAACCAAGTCTCGGACCGCCTGAACTAGGGGTTATAAATTACGTAGTCGTAGGTCGCATGGGGTTCTTTCGAAGTGACGCCACACAATGCGTTATTTTTGTCTGCTTCGTCAAAATACCTGACAACGGTTATACCTTTGTTTTTTAACCACGTCTTACTTTTGTTTTAACAACAGCTGAAATTACAGCGTTTTTAGGATATGATTTTAGTTCTGAAGCTGCAGAAAATTCCCATCCTTCCAATTTTCCTCAGCGTTCTATACATTTCATTCTCAATATTTATGGTTTAAAACGCATTTTTTTTAATTACACATTTTATCGTCTTTTAACTCACGTGGAATGTTCAATAATTGAGAAGGGATATGCGGTAGTCATACTTCAGCTGGTTGCTCGGGATACGTAGAGAAGCATCAGGGCCACTACACGTACGGTTTATATTATTCATCGGATTCTGCAAACGAAAGAACGAACGAACTAGGCCACGAAATAGTGGCCGGGCAGCGTTAAAACGCAGACTGTTTCACAAATATCTTCTCATTCACCGTCAATATGTGCATCCACTGTGTCAACATGGTCACGATTTTAGACAGTGTTCATCGTTACGACGAGGTTGGCTACGAAGTCACGCGTTCCCGTGATAAGGTACGTACGTCCTTAACGTCTGCCCTTCAACGAAAAAGGCTAAAGTCGTCAGTAATTTCTATAAGCTTTACACTTACGTCACCGTAAGGCTTTCGAGACTTATGCCCGCCCCACACATCGTCCACGAAAAACAATGTTCGAGTATTCACCCGCGGCTCTGTTACAATTATTTGTCTCTTGCACAAGGACGAACTCAATAACCTGCTCGCGAAAAGAATGAATTCGGCCAGTGAGGACCGTAAGATATCATTAATAGTGAGAATGTTCATTACGTTTTGCTTTACTTTGCATGGCACTGCAGTAGTAACAACTATAACAGTAATATTGCCGCCAACAATGACAAAAATAATACAAAGGTAGGGGTAAAATTCTCCCTACAACAAACTATGAAGGCACAGAGGGGAAGCACAAATATAAACTATTTCTACACTTCTTTAACTTTGGCAGCAAGAGAGGGGCTGGATGGTCAACGACACGCCCCGGCCGCTTTATCCCCGGAAAAGATCCGGATAACCATTTTACAGGAGGCTGGTTGGACTCCGGGGACCGTGTGGGCAAATACAAAGAATCTCGCCGACACTGGGTTTCGAATCTTGTACCGTACACACCGAAGCTAGTCGCTATACCGTCGACGCTATCCTGGCCCCCACATCATCATCATCAACAACAACAACAACAACAACTCATGAATATTGTCTCTGTGTCTGAAATACATACTTAGGCCTCAGGAAAATGCCCAAACGCAACCCTGTGACAGAGTGTTAACATCCCAAAGCAGTTGAATCTTCAGCAACAGCGCTGTAAAATCTAAAAACTCACACACTTAGGCCCATTGTTCAACACTATACACTGACCGCACAACTGGCTGTGAGAAAGGTTCCCAATCCATACCCAATATAATGCTTCTCTTAACACCCTGGCAACCCCTGCAAACGTCCAATTAATTACAGAATGACGCGTTTTAGTGATTCACCTCGATCTAGGGTCGAGATTAGTAATGCACCCAGCCACACTTCTCCTCCTTCATAAGACTTCACGGCTTGCACCTGGACAATTCTAACTTTATTTCGGCGTTTGAGTAAGATATTTCCATCCAGTAAGAATAAAAGGAAATGCGAGAGATTTGATTTCCACACAGTGGAGACCGTGAACTTTCTTTTTATCCAGCACGTGACACCGAATAAGCAGTTTGTTTTCTACCCTGAAGATGGACACATTTTTCCTCCACACCGTTTGTAGCTCAGCTCTAAGTTCCGGTTCGTGTCACAGACTGCACACCGACCCCGGACCAACACTTCGATTTCAACGGCGACTGTCCCAGTTGGTGTAAGGGAAGACTTATCATTAACACTCTCTGTTTTTTTACTATTAAGCAGGATATTATTTCAATAAAATACACAGGTAGGTGATAAGGATTATGGACGTCCAATCAGGTACTGCAGCTGCAGGTATTACGCAAAGGAATTTCTGATGAAGTGTGCAGAAATGCTTGCTATAATACTGGCAGTCAAGCTGCGTGATATTCCTATACATGATACAAGACTAGATAGGAGTAAACAGACTGCATTCGGTTATTGGTTATTGTATAACCCTTCCATATTTGGCAACAGTTCAACTACAGATATTCCAGATATTACTGGAATGTAGCGGTGAATACGCCTCCCTCCCTTTTTTAATTTTGCCTAAACTCTAGTACATTATAACAACAGAAAAATGTACATATCAATACCATGGCGCGAAATTAACGCCCCTTCCTAAATGTAATCAAGTTTTGGTATCAGTGACACACGAAACAACAGCAGTAATGCAACACCGAAGCAAAATTCATGCTAACCGCTCACACGTTGTCTATATTGACCAGCAAAATCCCTGTACATTTAAAACCACTACGTTGCTTCTCGAACCATTCCTGGCAACGTCCTACATTACTAACACAGCCCTCCTGTAAACCCTCCACCAAAAAATAACACAAGGCCATTCCGGACCTCATACACAGAACAAACGCTATGGTGACTATTAACGTTTGAACTCTGCAGGCTCTCGAAACCTTTCCGTCCAAACAGCTGTACAAGAAAATTCAATTATGCTGCGCTACAAGAGGAAACTGAAAGGAAAATAGGAAATGGCGATAATCTGGCGAGAGGTACAAGGATCATCGTAGAATATGAGATGCGATTAATATCATGCTGAACAATACAACATTTCATTTCTGGGGTATGTCTGCACACCCTTACACAACTACTAACTCCAAGAAGCATGGCCATTCTTATAAATCTATTAGTTGCTCAGCTGGTCATGAAAGTCTCCTTATATTACAGACTCTGAAGTTCAGTGACAGTGTTACAAGAACCGAATACTGGAGCTTAATCTGAGGCAGATAAATACGAAAGGTCACGTCTTACTTCCTTGAGGCCCACTTTATTATTTTCATCTTCCCACCTACGCTTCGATAATCGAATTGATTTCTTACCTTCAGATTCTCGAAATACATTTCCCATTTCCTATTCTCCCGTGCCTGTTACATGCCCAACCATCTAATCACCTGTGACATTATTGCCGAAAACCAGTGTGAATATTACGGGTAACCAAAAATTTTTTTTTAAATTTGATGTTTTATGGAGACAATAGTGTGGCTTTCAGTACAACATGAAGACTGAGACCAACGAAATAAACCCACAGCAATATCCCAAACAAACAGACTGCAATCCACTTCAGTATCTATTACTATTGCTTTCTGATTTTGCTGAAGTGTGGTTGTTACCGCACGTAAATTACCAAAACAAACAATATTGTGAGAGGGGTAGGGGTGGGGGGGTTCTGCGGCGAGTGAGGGAATTGATAGGAAGGAAAGCTCAAGAAATCGTTATCAAATGTTAGGAGTGCAGAGTCATGTTTTAAAGGTCACAAGGGGAATGAAAAATATTTAAATTTCTTGTAGAAAATAAGATGAAATTAAATTCGGAATGCTTCCTTTATTTACTCTGTCCTATTAGCCCGTACACAAACAAACAGAAAGCACGAGCTATGTAAACATCCACTTTACGAGACACATCCTGTAACATGAAAAACGAGAAAGGCCGTACAGCTCTGATCTTCGCGTTATTTCCATAAAAAATACAAGCCTTTTATAAAAAATCAGTGTGCAGTTATGCATGAAAAACAAGTATGATGACGTTACAATACCTTGTTTTGTCCTTTATTTTTGTATCTAATAAAAACCATTGAAACTTGATTAATTAAAAATTTATTATCCCACTATTTAGCCCACAGTCCTCGCCAAACTGGAGACAATTCACCGCATCATGTGACAGGCGCTTCTATTCCCTCTCGATATCAGTCCGTGTACCGTGTTACAACTGTACCGTGTCACAACTGTACCGTGTCACAACTGTACCGTGTCACAGCTGTACCCAAAGAGCGATCATTTTTAAATTTATTTCAGCCAAGATTTTACTTCGGCGCTAGAAATAAGGTAAAGCCCAGCTATGAATTTCCGCGATACTACCGTATCAAAATCAGTGCAGGTACTATTTTAATGAAGCTACACGCCATGTAAACTTACCTGCCTAACCCGCCTTCGTATTTATGAGGATAAAATGAAATCCCACAAATATATTCTGCAAGGAAAACGTTAAAACTCCACTCCCCCCTCAAGGGTTTAATATACAGCTAATTATTTTTTTGTGACAAAACCCAACCCTTAACAAGAGTAGTTCTTAAAATATTTGTTGCCCAATCCATTACGTAATAAAATATGACGTGTTGTAAGTCCCACTTACAACATAATTTCTTATGTTAACATTACACAGTACAATAAAAGTAAAAAAAAAATGGTACTAGGTAAAGAAACACGCGCGGAAAAGAGAAATTTTTATTGCGGGATTCAAAAGCAGCTATCCATTTCTACATTACTTGGCGTGGGGTTGAATTGCGAGGTTGGTAGGAAAGAGATTGTATAGACGACTACAAAAACATGTTTTTACTGATTGATGGATCTCCATTTTCTTGCTTACAGGCGGAAATTACATGATCAGGCGCTTTCTGGCTCTGAGTCCAGATAAAATAGGAATAAGTGCCATACAGTTTGCAATGAGTACGGATATTCTCAACACATACAAAACGAAAGAAAAGGCTAACAAAATGTCTAGACATAATATCGAAATTAAACCACAGCATGGACCTCGAACGACACACATATTAGGTACATCTTATTTAACGTCATTACCCTCGTCCTTCTATATTGAAACACAATATTATCTTCCTGATTTCATTGTTGACTTCGACGAAACCTTAGCTTTGTCGATCGAATAAAAACTCAATTCGCTTCCATTAAGAGAAATACAAATACAGTTCTCGTTTGGAAACTTCAAGGAGAAATGCAACTTAGGCTCTAACCTAAAGCTGCAGAAAGGTAAATATTGCGCAAATTGAATTTATTTCCGAAACTCTTGTGTCTGTACCACCAATGTAGGGACTCAAACGAATAATAAATCCCCGAAATTACTGCTGTTCGTTAAGCACAGAAGAAACAAAGCAGGTAAAACCGTGAGTTTGTAATTACTGCTGTTCCGAAAAAAAGTCACGGCACCTGCAAGCAACGGTGAATCTCAGTTATGAAGGCAATGGCCAGTACGAGCTAACTGCGCCTTCATAAAGTCTAACATTTTTAGCATGAAGAAATAACACAGGCAACGATATATTTCTTTAGTCATGCAGGTGCCTAATTTGAATCTCGCTTATCCTGACAGTTTTCTCGGTTTTCCTAAGTACTCCCATCACCTGCCGTGATTGGTACTTCACAAACTCATGGGCGTTTCCTTCCAAAGTACGTCCTATTTCACCATCTTCCCATTCTCTACCTTCATATATATATATATATACATATACTCTGCGGTCCTGAATATTTTTTAAACTGAACAAGAAAATACATCAAATGCAGCAAACCAAGCACAGCAGAAGAGCTGTGTGTATACAATTGGAAAATGCGTACACACACACACACACACACACACACACACATATATATATATATATATATATACATACACGGGAGTCTTATGACTGATTACGCAGCATATTTACAGGTACTGACGAAATAATATGCCATGGTCACAAGGGTCTCAACTAACATGGAGACTTATGACATTATCACGTTAAGGTTCCTGTATATTGGCTGTCAGAAATGACATTTTGGTTCAGAGTGCGAGGCATAATCTGGAGACTACTTCTCCGTACAACTACAGGCCTTGTCCAACACAAACCGTGAACAGCGAACTGGTTCTCGTTGCAGACGTAACTACAGCGATCCTATCGGCACTTGTAACAGGAAATGAACGCTTAGAGCGCACAAGCGCTGCAAATCGTCCCACGGCAATATTAACCTAGCACCAAAGTCAAGCCCACCAGTCTCGTTTAATAAGAATACACACAGTAGCAAGCCTACGGCGTCCTCAGTATGCATGTCGATCAAAAAGTGACTAAAAAGTTATACCAACGCCAAGTATGAAAGACAGGGAGAGATTGGAGGGAGATGGTGAAGCGAGAAGTCAATCAGAGTTGTAACGCGAAGATGTGAAGGAAAGAAACCAGCTGCGAAACTTTATACATACAAGGGAGAGGGAATTAACGTGGCGAACAGCGAAGATACGGACTGTTCGACGTGCGTCAGCGTTTCGGGCCTTCGTGTACACGGCAATTGACGTTCTGGTCAGAAGGAAGACAAATGAGCAACCACAAATTCCAAATGGGCCCTAGTTTTGGAATTCACTCTCACGGAAATGCAAAGACTCGTAATTTTTTCCACGATAATTCCTGTGAATGTTTTAAAGTAATAAAGAAATAAGGAAGGAGAGGCAGGAAAAATTAAAGAAAAGAAAGAAGCAGAAGGATGATGAAAATTATAGGAATATATATGTATATGTCAAGATGTGGGCGTACAGCGTAATAATTAATGTTTCATTATTGAGAAAACCGAGAGCTGCACAGTAAAATATTTTCCACTTTCCCTTGCAACTGTGATCCAAGCAATATCTAGCGAGGCACCCCCCCCCCCCCACATACGCACAGCACCCTGACGCTTCACGCGGTGTTAGTTATATCACTCCAATTTAAAATAAAATTCGAAAACTTCGACAAAGTCAATAAATGTGAAGGCTCTAGACATCTAGCATCTGACATCATATGGACTGACACACTGTTGACGTTTCGAAGCAGCTTTCTGCTTCTGTCATCAGAAACTAAGTAACAAAAAGGGCTAAATCTCCCCTTATGTATCTTCTGCTTGACGTTTATAGAGCGCGAAAAATTGCAGCAAATCGAAAAATGCCTTATCTTTAATACGTTCGGTCTGATTTTGCATATCTTGTCCTTAAGACCATTTAGGAAGCAAGATACTTCAAAGTGAGCACTTCGTTCTCCTGTACTACACCAGATCCACTGCAGAAACCAGGAAACAGAAACCAAAGAGACACAAAACTTACGCTTGTAGGTACTTCTACAAAGTAAAGAAAAAAGAAAGGTCTTATTTGGAGGTTATATCAGTCTCTGTGTGACCTAATATCATTTCCCTGTACACTGAATAACAGGGATCCTTAATCCAGTGGTTAAATCCGGCGTATAGTCTTATAATAAAAGACAACGAGATGCACTATTTCTCAAAATTATTTAGCTAAGGAACTCTACATGTTTTGGACAAATCTACTGTCCATCATCAGGAGTCTTAATTCAGTACTCACAGCAACTGTTGTTTGCCATGCTAGTTCTGTTGACTGCCTGCTAGCGAGGTCCTGACGTCGCTACCAGGTAGTCAACAGAACTAGCATGACAAATACATATTGCTGTATTTATAGCGTTGAGACTCCTGATAATGGACAATAGATTTGTCCGAAACATGTAGAGTTTCTTATCTAAATAAATTTGAGAAATAGTGCATCTCGTTGGCTTTTATTGTAAGACTATATCACGATGCACGGTCCTCTGATAGTCAAATACGCAGTATAGTCTTTAAATAGCCTTTGTAACTTACCTTTAAATATACGTACTTCTAGTAATGGTACCTCAGAGCACAGTAACTTCTTCATAGTTTTTCACTTATGAATATGAACAGCCATTTGGAACAAGTTCCTTATAACATTAAAACAAGTGAGCTGTACTTAAATTGAATTTTTGTGCTGAAGTAGTGCAAAACGATGTACTCATCTGCGACACGGAGTTATGAAGTACTATGAGTAAGTAAGAGCTGTTCAAAACTACTGTGTTGAAATTTTATTTTTAGTGTTCATATCGCTTATATTGTAAATTACTTGTACACACTACAGCATCTGATACATGAATTTATGATATGTGTGTTTACAACTAAATACATGTGCACCTAAAAAGGAAAGAAGCAAGAAGACAGTCATCAGCAGAATAAGAAGACACCAGATACGAAAACAGGAGCAGAAAGTGTGAAGTAGGAGTTGAAAACGCGAAAAGGATATTGGGCAATATGTACAATAAATAAGAAGATATAGGGCGCAGAAAAGAAACCAGTAGAAGAGAAATAAGAATACAAATGGAGAAAAACTACCACATGAAAGGATGGATATCGGGTGAGGAATGGTGCACATTATGACGGACAAAACTTCCCATTTTCTGTCTTCCTTCTAAATTTTTTTATTCCTTACGTCCATCTACGTACGTGTTTTTTTTTTTCTTATAGCCTTTACAACGAGACAGGAACCAAGCAACAAAAGACCACTAGCCACGAAGAAGACGGCACATTGAAATGCGAGTGCCTTCACCAAACGACACAACAATGTCCCCTAACCTACAATGCGAAATTTCCCTTCTCCACTCAACTCGATAAGTCTTTTCTCCTTTTCTCCTTTGTGGGAGTGTATATTCACAATGAGGCATTAGTGTTGATTTCCACAGTGAGTTACTTAGAGACACTATTTCTTCCAGCTACTCAGCTTCGAGACTAAAATATCAACCCGACACGCGGCGATAATAGACAGACAGACTTAGAAAATGTGCTCCTTTATCAACCCT
>Ga0123353_10007648_pt1 | contig 14643 bp, 9 predicted proteins | sample TergutLab28metaG_3_FD_92763 | JGI IMG/M metagenome (GOLD analysis project Ga0123353, IMG submission 92763) | Labiotermes labralis P3 segment gut microbial communities from Petit-Saut dam, French Guiana - Lab288 P3 | ecosystem: Host-associated > Arthropoda: Insects > Digestive system > Gut ... | reverse complement strand
GTGGACATGGCCTGTGCCTTAGACTAGCATAATCACATGCTGCTTGTGTTACAGTCACTAGTGGACATGGCCCCAAAGTACATCCTGGAACAGTTCCTGGAATCTGAGTTGCTGATCAACATCACTGAACACGAACTTGTGCCAGAACACGTTGTAATGACACCTGAAGAGAAGCAGGAGCTGTTAGCTAGATAGTATCCTTTGGCGCATGTTGCCATTGTGCAGCTATGTTGGCAGGATTGTTTTTCCCTAACCCTTCACTCTATTATTAAATTTCAGGCAGGTTTCCAAAACATCAGTTTTCTATCACAACATGAACATTAATTTTTTTCTTTTGCAAATGCTATGTCTAGATCTTCAGTAGCTAAGTTTTACATTTCTGGCAGAGGTAGTCCTGTACATTTGTTGTGTAGAGAAAAAATGATTAGGTATGTACAACATGCAGAAAAGGTACAAAGAAAAAAACATTCGGTAAGTGGTACATGATAGGCTCCAAATAATTCCGGAAAAAGCTACTTTATTTATTTATTTTTTTAGCTTTATATTTGTTGGTTGATTGCAAGAACTGGTGCAAATATTACAATGCACGGTACTGTATTAGTTAGTTTTTGAAGTCTGTTATACCTTTTATACCAGTAATTTAACTGTTGCTCAGACACCTAACAAATTCATTTAAGCTCTCTTGGGATACTGGCCATGTCTGGTGGTTGTAAGGTGAATAAACCAATGTTTCAAAAACCATCTCTGGTCTCATCATCAGTTCGCTGGTGATTAGAACAGAGATAGCTCTTGAAATGTTGGTTTATTCATGTTTCAACCATTTGACACAGCTGGTGGTCCACATGAGTTTGGTTGCAGTCAGTTGCCATGCAAGCTTCAGATTCTATACCTACCAGATTTATTATGCAGTGTGGGGATATGCCCTGCTGTCACAATAAAAGGACAGGTTTTTCAGCAGCTGTGGGTTAGTCCACGTGTAACCACCAACTGCAATATGAATCAGGATGGGGTGTAATCGCATATTGCACGAGAAGGTTTAGTAATGCTTTTACAAGGGAGAGTCAAATGAAAAGCTTAAAATGTGATAAAAATTCGAAACACAGCTTGATTGTCTTGTAAGTTGGCGATGATACTCGTGGTTTGAAGAATGACCAACAGGTGGCAGTATGATGCAGGAATGCAACATGATAGCGCAGTAGTAGTGTAAAGATGGCGGTTCCACTTGCATCATTCACCAAAGAAGAACAGCATTCTGTCATCCGTCTTTTAAGTAGTGAAGGGGTGAAACCCATCAAAATTCATCAACAAACGAAGGTTCAGTAAGGTGATGCGTGTCTGTCACTACAACAGATGTATGAGTGGAGTAGGAAGTTCTTGAACGGCATTAGTTCTGTAACAGACTCTCCTCGACCTGATCAGGAACACCGAGTAGTGACACCTACTTGTAATGGCTTCAACTGCTGCAATGGCCTCCATTGCAGCAGTTGAAGCCATCGTGGAGGAAAATCGCTGCGTAACAGTGAATGAAATAACTGCACATCCGGATATGAGTCATGAATCAGCACACCGTATCATCCATGATGTTATGCGGTTCCATAAAGTGTCTGCAAGGTGGGTGCCATGCCAGCTGACTGCAAAATTGAAAGAACATGTTGATGCCTGCCAGGAACTTTTGAAACACTTTGAAGCAGAATATGATGGCTTTCTAGGAAGAATTGTTACAGAAGATGAAACCTGGGCCAGAAACCAAGAAAGTGAGCAAGGAATGGCGCCATACCTCCTCACAAAAACCAAAAAATTCTGCACACAACCATCTGCGGGAAAGGTTATCCTGACTCTCTTTTGGGATGAACGAGGAGTAATTTTGGAGCAGTACATGCCCAGGAGGAAGCCTGTGACCAGCGCAACATATGCAGATCTCCTAAAGAATCACCTGCATCCTGCAATCAAGTCCAAATGACGTGGGTGTCTGAGTACAAGTGTTTTGCTCCAACATGACAGTGCTCGGCCCCATACTGTCTGTTCAACTGTTGCAGCAATCCAAGATCTGTCCTTTGAGTGTCTTCCACGTCTGCCATACTCACCAAACTTTGCTGCCATTGAATTTCATGTCCTTGGACTGCTCAAGGAGGTGATGGGAGGCAAGTCTTCCAGGTCCAACAAAAAGGTACAGAAGGCGGTGCACAAGTGGCTGCACTCTCAGCCCAAAGATTTTTTTTCAAGAGGTATCCATGCATTTCCAAAGTGCTGAAACACTTGTATGGAACGCTATGGAGACTGCATAGAATAATGAAGTCATTGTGTACCTTTTGTGTTCAAGAAATTACAAGATAAATATTAAAGTTTTCATTTGACTTACCCTCATAATTGCTGAGACTACAGCATCTTGAATTGGGTGGGTGGGGGGAGGGTGTGATTAGTGATCAGTGATTGCTAAAGGCTGTGGAAGGAAGAGCCCATTCTCATCTGACTTGTTACTTGGAGGGACTGAGGAAAACCATATAAAACTGTCAGTCATAGTCAGGATTCCAGTGCATTGGGTCATAATTTGACCCAGTGACCACCCAAATGAGGAGGCCAAGGCCCACCCAGGGCTGTAGAGTCAATGATAATGACTGCCACCCCATCTACAAAGTAAGAGTGCTACCAACTTTATATTGTAAAGTAGAATGGATGAGATATAGCGCTTGTCAACACGTGCTCACACACACACAGACATGCTCAGGTTTGTTCTCTGTTTTTACACTTTGAATTTATGTATGTGCATGTGGATTATCACTTAATGTGCTTTCATTCTGTGGTCTGAAGTCAGTAGTGTCAATATTAATTTGCAAATGTTTATGATTGTATAAGATATGTGTTCAAAATGGCCTTATATGCTGGATTCCACTCAGTTGTAATTGCTTTGTATGTACATAAGGGAGAAAAGAGCAGACCAAGGAGTCATCTGACCTGTGGATGTGTTGTTAATATTGTGCAACTGTTAAATTTGCTACTAGTAGGCGCAGTTCTTATAGTGAAGAAGTGCCTGTCGCAAGCAAATGTGAGTATTCTGCCGTGAAGTTTCAGAGTGTCAGCTGTATTTGTGCTTACCTTTTCATGAGGCATTGATTGTGAAGAAGGTCAACTGAACCGCTAACTTATTTAGTACTGAGATCTGAAATGCAGGGAGCCTTACCTACACATCTGTTTGATACCTGCATTGTGTGCCTAACACACCCATTGTGTTAACCTTGCATTAACATCATGTACCTTCTGCTGTGGGTTATTAATTTCATTTTCATTGTCAAGACTGCAGTGTGAAACAGTGAACTGATTGGTGGACTGAAAAGCTCAGGAAGGAGAAGTTGTGTAGCTTAATGAAGGTATTGTTGTTGTCTTGTGCAAACAGCTATAGCCTTGCCAGTGGTGGCACAGGAGTAAGTCAGAATGTTAGATGTGTTCCAGCTAAAAATGTGTTTGGTTTATATGCAATTGTGTGTTGTGCATGTGAGTTAATACTGTCATTTTCTGTTGCATTTTAGCTGTTACAGCTGTGCATAAGTTTAACTTTAGGGGTGTTATAAAGTGAGCACATAACAAAAGGTGACTGGTAGAAAATAATAGATGCAGTAATAGAGACTTTTTAAGTTTTTGACTGGACCTATACATTTTCTCTGCAAAGTTAGCCCAGAGACAATGGACCATCCCCACACTGTCAAGGTCAAAGCTGTTCTCGTCGGTTGAGGACAGTACTATTCCTCCAGCATTTGCCCAGCAGGTGCCTTTGCAGTATTTAAGAATGTCACTGTTGTGCCACTCCCTTGGGTCAAACTCTGTAGGGAGCACTGTGACCAGAAACAGGCACTGCCTTCTGACTGACACTGGGTGAAATACTTTGAGGGGTGTGGGGAAAGTAAAATTGCAACTTGATGAGAAAACTTCCCGTCACTAGATCAGTACAGTGGAGCAGTACTGTAGACACAAATATTGGCAGCACTGATATTTGTCATATATTCTAATTTCATGCATATGGGAACAGAGTATGTATTGTTTGTTCATGTTGTGTTGTAGTCCTATAAATAGGGATATAATCTTACAGCATGTGTTTGCTGAGATTTACAGATGTGAGTGGGATGTGCATGTACTCTCTGAGAACATATGAGGCCACGTAAATTTATAACTAAGTTATATTTTAAACGTTAGGTGCAGGTTGATAGGGCCGGGGGATCAGTCTGGACAGCTTTCTTTTGTAGACCTTTTTAGTTTGCCAGTGAAGGGAGTACATGGAAGTTTGACTTGAGACTGAAGGTTGTGGCAAATAAAGTGGGTTTAGCAGTGCTGATCTAAATCAAGAAACTGTATGATGGGAGATTTGAGATTCTCACAGTGGTGTGCTGCAGGTTCAAGTCATCTGGCATATGATGCTCTCTTGTTGAGCATGAAGTTTGCAGTGTATTGAAGGTGTGTAGTGCCTTCATTTTCAGGGTCCAGCACTCTGAGATGAAAACCATGCCAGTCAAAAGTGTACCTCTGCCTGAACCACATCCCTGATCCCCTGCCTGCCCTGGTCATTATTAGACATTGATGACCTTCTTCATTGTACATTGTCTTTAATACACCTTTTAGGGCCCACAGTCACTGCTGTCTCTGGCCATCCAGTACCTCCATCAGTTGTGCCGACATAACACGTTTCTGCTCGTGGGTATTCCTTTTGCACTGTGTGACCTTGAATATGAAGGCAGTAGAGTCCTTCAAAACTTGAGGAACTACTCACCCAACAACTTAATGTCACATTACAGAAGACTTGGGTTTTTTAAATGAATGGCTGTGTGTCTGTCTTCGGGTACTAGGAAATGTCACTAGGCCTACTGCACCACTGTGACATATTACTTGTGTTTAAATCCTCTTCTCACTAACAGACTGCTGTGTGTTGTGCCCCTTAACCCTGTAAAGCAAACTGAGGGAGAACCAGCTGATGAGAATCCAGGCCGGAGATCCTGTTGCCAGGTACTTTGGACTCAAGCGAGGACAGGTGGGTGAAGTATCACCATTAATTTCTAAGATACTCTCTCTAAGGTGCTTGAACAAGCAGTGTTAGTGTTTGCACTTGAGGTTCATAAACATTATGATATTAACATTTTGCTGCAGTTTCCTGGTGTAGTAGCCCTGAAGTTTACTGCCCTGTGCCAGAAGAAAATTTGATTTTGTAATTTTCCTGTATGAGTCCACTGTTGGAAGTCTTTTGCTATCACTCACATTATAATTGTGTGCTGAGTGTTACTTTGCTCTTTACAGTCCTCAGCATCTCTTCTGTTAGTTTATATAAGGAACAACAGATGGTAGCATTTTTGTGATCTTCCATAACAAGTGTTTGTTAAAATTTTTTATAAATTAAATGTTTTGTTGTTGGCAAGAGGGAGGTTGGTAATAAAAAGGGTCTTGTTACAGTTAGTTTACGTTATTGTTTGTGAATTTTATGTAGCATAAGGCTAGAACAGAAGTGCATAAGGTTAAAACAGAAGGTTATAAGTTAAAGAGTGGAACCTTCCATTTTGATGCAGTTTAATCTCATTTGACTGAAAATGGAGGTAAGTAACAGGCTTTTGGATTTGTGGTTTTGAAACTTTGGTTTGCACAACAACAGTGATTAAAATGGCATCTCTGTAGAGTTGTGGAATTCTAAGCCTTAAAACTGAGAGTTACTTTGCTACATTTATTAATTATACTTTAGTTAGTGTTGTATGTTACCTGTCAGATCTGAAATGTTCATTCCGAGTTATTCTTGTGCAGTCAGTCACTCTGCTGTGGTGGAGGCTGACAGAGTCTCTGCAACATCTGAGGTTGATTCTGTGTTGGCACCACTGACTGCCGACAGAGACTTTGTGTTCCTCACACTGTGGCTGCTCTTACAGAACCTGTCATGAGCATTAAAATTATTATGTTTTTTTCTGTCTGATTTGCTTTAGTCTTTTTAATAGTGTCCTAACTGTGGACATAGTGTTGCAACAGTTGATATGAGCCAGTGATCATGATAGGTAAGCAGGTAATAATTTGGAATTAAATGGGCCTGGCCCATCCGAAGGAAATATGCAAGCATTTGCCAATAGAGACAGAGGAGGATTATTTTCACAGAGGGTAATATGACTGGGGATGTCCCAGATATCAGTATTGGACTGTGAGTGTAGTCACATTCACAGTATTTACTGTGAAGATGTCTGTCATGGCGGCAAGAAACCAAACATATTCATCATGTAGCCTTTATGGAAGAAAGCATGTAAAATTACAAAAATATCATAACACTGTGTTGCTTAAGTTAAGGGATTCCCTTAGGTTTCAGTTTATACAACACAGTGTAATTGAAAACTTTTAAAGTGCATTGGGAATAAAATACAGTAAAAGTATGTTAAATGACATCATTGGGGTATGGAATGTGCTGTGTGATGTTTGGTGATCAGTAGAATGGTTGGTCTCTTACAAACAGCAATTTTATTGTGGTCTGTGATGAAGAAAGGAAAATAACACGTTGACAAGACAACAATATTTACAAGACATTTAAAACAGTAAAATGTAATGGTGTAGCATTTACTTCTTTCCAGAAAAATAAGTGTGTTAAGTAATGCTCAGTAAACTGAAGGTACTGTGAAAACTGAGAGAGGTGTAAATTGCAAGGGACTGTATGTAAAAAGTTTGCCATTAGATAGAAATTGTCACTAAACACAGGGCCAGATAAATAAACGTTTACTGTAATGACAGAAGAATAGAAGATGAACTTATAGAAAGTTTGAAATTGCAAGAAAATAAGGAATTTATTAGACATGCACTTTCGAAATAGAAAGTACTTGAGGGAGAAATATTTCTTATAAAATTTATGACAATCCTGCATTAACACACAGAGCAGAAACACAGACATGCAACAGGGCAGAAGTCTGTAGTATCCAAGATGAGATTTGTAATTAGTGTGGAGCTGAAGTCAGAGAAGACAGTAAGAAAGGAGGAAAAATCGAAAGATAACTTGACAAACAGCAGCATAGGATGTTGTGTACACAGCTTTAAGAATGAATGAAGATGGAATTTTTAAGCAGCTTCTGAATGTTAATATGGAAGGAGGATGTTTCATGTTGGAGGAGAAGTAGAAAAAGAGCTCAAGCAACAAATTGTAGGTTACGAAAGATTTTGCTCATAGATATAGATACTCGGAGAGACCTGGTTGTGAGAAAACCCTTTTTTATTATTAATGTTTAAGGAGGATTGCAACATGAAGATCTGTTATTGGTATGTTTCATCAGTGTGTTCCACAAGGAAGCTATACTCCATGGTGGAATTGTTGGGTGAGATTTGACAGTTAATTTGGTTTATACTTGGCGATAGTACAGCATAGCTCAACTTTAATAACAGCTTCCAATTATTCGGGGAATTTTTTTCTCATGCCGTTGACAGGTGTACCATTTAGCTAGCTTGTAGTAGTTTCTTAATATCAATGTTATTTTTTTTCGTGTTTCTATTTTTTATGTCCCAAGGAAATAGCTGGTCAAAATTGCTAAAATGAAGATTTTAACACTCAGTACAGTCACAGCAGCAGGCCAGTTAAAGGTCCACACTTGAGCCAGTAGGAAGCTAACTATTCATAATAGTATCTGGTGTAATTTTGTTAACCATTTTGAATTTGTCCTTAATTTTTAAAGCAAGCTCAAAGAGAACCATCTGCCACGAATTCAAACCAGTGATCCAATTTGTCGCTATTTTGGCCTTCGCCGGGGCCAGGTAAAATAAAGTGGTTTGTGTGATGGTTTTAAGTGGTTAAGCTCACTAACAGGTATTGTGTTAGTGTTTGTGTAAGTGTTGTTGCTTTATTAATTGCCAGACGCAGTGATGTATGTAACTGTTGTGTGCAGATTTTGGTATATGTTGTTTTGGTATTGAAAAATTACAGGCCTCACAAAAACTTAACTTCACCTGGTGTTTTGTGTGGAAGTAAAATGTGATATCTTAGTAAGGACGGGCATAGATAGGGGGTGTTTGAGGATGATGCAGGGGATAATATTCAGACCTAAGGAGGAGGAAGTACTGGAGTTTGGAGAGAATTATGTAATGAGGAGCTGCATGAGTTGTGTGCTTCACCTCGTATTATTGAAAGCAGATTTCAGAAGGATGAGATGGGCAGGGCTTGTAGCACATGTGGTAGATACCAGAAATGTATTTGTGGTTGGAAACCCTGAAGTGTGGAGACATGTTGAATGACCTACCGTAGACACTAGGGATAGGATGGCAGGGAGTGGAATAGTTTCATCTTGCTTAGGGTGGCACCTTGCAAAAATAGTCATGAAAGGTGGAGAATTTACCCAGTAGATGAGCAGCTGTTAGGTTCTCAAGTGGGACTCTGAGTAACCTCTGTTTGAAGTTAACAGCAAAGGTGGTACAACTGTTCTGACAATTAACTGTCACTGCACTATGCATCTACTTTGATTCATAGACATGCTAATACTTTACTGTCATTATACTGTATAACTTCTCTGATCTACAGATTGCAGTGCACCATCATCTGTGACATACAGACAGCATTGCTTTGACTTGACCATCTGTGGTCTTGTGGCAGACTAATTCCAAGAAGAATGGTAATTGTTTGTCTGGAGTCCAACAGTCCTCTCTTAAAATTATGAAACAGTCCCAGATGGTTTGTCTTGTTTAAATTCAGTGGGCTGGGATAACACAGTCAGCATAGCAACTAGCTGTGAGCTTGATGGTTTGGGGATCAAACCCTTAGTGGGAGCGAGATTTTCCGTACCCATTCAGACTGGCCCTAGGGCCCACGCAGAATCCCGTACAATGGTTGCTGGGTCATTCTTTGGTGTAAAGTGGCTGGAGCATGGCATTGACAACTCACTCCCATCCTGCACCGAGGTTAAAGAAAGAGAAGAGCTGTACCTCTTCTCCCTCTCCGCTTTCATGGCATGTTTATAGGGTGAAATTTACTTTACTCTACTTTATTTATATTTAAATTTGCCCTAGTGGGGTTTTCTGTCAGCCTGAGCTAGAAAGTTATGATGTTCTTAGAAAATAAACTAGACTTGTGGTTTCATATTTCACGCAAGAGTTTACTAATGGTGTGGCATTGTTTGTTACATGTTGAACCTTCTGTGGTTTATCAGTGCCTTCTCTGGAAGTATTCATGTCATGGTTTACTTTAAACATTTATGAAGGATGTCCAGTAGCTAAGGTTCCCTAGGTCATAAAAATTAAGTGAGAAGTTGTTACAACATTAATGGATCCCACATAGTCCACAGAAATATTGCTGTTTTTCAGTGTAGTTCCTGGGCACAGCAGTGTGCCCATTTTGACACAAGTTCAACAAATCCATTGTCAAAGAGTTCAGACTGTAGACAAGTGATGACATGTGGGTGCACCATCTAACTTCTCAAACCAGACAGGCTGCATTGCGTGTTGAGGTTTCCGATTCCACGATAATGAGGAAGCGGAAATGGCAGTTTGTGAATGGTTACAAATACAAGTACCCAATCTTTACTGCAGGCAGAATTCTTACCTCATGCCAAGACAGATAAATGCATCAATGTGCTCAGGTATCATTTTGGCTAGTAATGATACTTGAATAAATGAGCTGTTTTTAAAAATGTAATGACTTCTCATGTATGTGTTTTTGACCTAGAGAACTGTGCTTATTGAACATCCATAATATTTGTACAGTTCTGTAACATACAAGGCTGTTTTACATGCAGATTTATTAGTTTGACATAGATGTCCAGAACATAGAACAGTGGACATACGTTCTGTACCTCTATGTACTTGTCCGGACCAATTGAGACAGGTGCACACCCAAGGGGCAGGGGCTGTCAGGCAGCAGACCCCACCCCCCCTTCCCCCCAATTTGAAATTTAAAAAACACAGAATTTGTATACACAGTGATATCAGATGTTTCACATGATTTACAATTCAACTGAAATAAGCCACTGATACCAGCTGATAACTAGTATATTTGAATTTTGAAATGTAAAAATAAAACTTAGGAATATGTAGACATAGTTAATAAAATTAAATGAAAATTACATATAATCCCAGGGTTAGCCCCTCCCACAGTGAAAAACTCTGGATGCACACCTGAATTGAGGCATCTGTCACAGCTGTGCGCCACGCATGTGTTATGTGTAATAAAGAAGTTAGGGCTCACTGACAGTCTTGTCATGTCAGAACTGTCATCGTTTGTCATGCTGCATCAGTGATCCACAGAGTGCAAGGTCTGTGCCAGCAGTCTGTGGCAAGTTTCTGTTGAGGGCATTTTGGGAGGCATGGGGCATTAATTTTCAGCCCCTTGACCATGCCCACTGCAGTTGTACATTACTGCAGCAGCTGAAGGAAGTCAAGACCGAGCCCGATGTCTTCTGAACAGGTTGTATGTCGCTGTGACAGATCATATGGTGGCAGCGACGTTGATGTGGATAGTTAGAGGGCTGGTTTATTGTTACTTCTTTGGTTGGACGTCTGTATTGAGGTGGTGATAGCAAGACCAGTGTACCTTGCTACACACCTCTGGCATTACAGCACTGTGAAAAAGTGGAGGGAAGTCTGGAGTTTTTGCTCTGGTTGGTGTATAGATACTTGTAGGGCAGTTCCATATGTTATCTTGATTTGTTTCTCTGCTTTAATTTTATTTGTCTTTATTGTTCTTGAAGTGATAGATGGGAAAAAAAATTATTTGCAAGCCACGTTTCTGTCCGATCCTCTAAGGCACATATTCATACTCACTGGTATAGACTGACATTGAATTGCTGTGCAGTCGGTTGTAATTGCTACACCTGGTAACGTTCAAATTTAACATTTTTGTGATTTGTCCAATTGAAATTTTAATCAATTCTCTTTGTGTCTGTTTTTAAGAATTGTCATAGTCTAACAACATCCTGAATTTTGATATTGTATGTTGTGTAATGATACTTGTGTTTCTTGCATTTCTGTGTCCACATTCCTTCATTCAGTGACACTTCATCAGCTTCACCCACAAGGACCCTGAACTGCTGCAACTGTAGATTTTTGTAGTTGATCTGTTCATCTCCTTAAAAGTTCTTAAATGCCTTCCGATCCTTGTTTGTGTTTTAATGTTTGTTTTGCATTTTTTTCATCTTCTCTCTTTCTAATCGTGTTCAGAAATATGTAATATTTCTCTTTTATTGGGTCATGATTATTTAAAATGACAAAATCTTGTATCATAGACTCTGTTACATATTCATGGAGTTGCAACAACCGAATTCACTAATTAAAATACAATAAAATAAATTAGATTACAAAACACACTTCACATCAGGTGCCATCATTAGGGTGTTTTTTCAGCAACAAAGGTTTGTAGGTCCAACAAGTGTTTCAGGCACCATTTGCCCACAATTCCATCGTAAAAGTTACAAGTCCTGTACAGGATGAGATCCTTTTGGGTCGTATATTGTTACGGATGTTTGTGAGCACAGCCCAGGAAATATAGCTGCCTTCAGTGTGCATTAGAGGAGTCTTATCAATGTGTGGTACTGTTGTTGCAGCATTGTGGGTGTGTAATTTGGAGTTTTAACATTTGAAGGCTTTCAACTTTTATGATGGAAGTACGGGCAAGTAGAGCCTGAAATACTTGTTTGACCTACAAACCTTTGCTTTTGAAAAACTCTCCGATGATGGCACCTTTGTGCTGAAACATGTAGGAGTTGGCACCTGATATTAAGTGTGTTTTGTAATTATTTTATTTTATTGTATTTTAATTAGTGGATTTTGTTGGTTTTTAAAAAGTATGGAATTTAAGAAAATGCACATTATGAACTACATAAAACTTACAATATCTGTTTAGTACTATAACGTTGCAAGCAAGAAAGAGGGTAGAAGGAACATTGGTAGCCCCTGACTGAGATGGCTGGAAGATGTAGGGAATGATCTGGGAGAGCTATAGGTAAAGTGATCAAGGCAAACAGCAAGCTGCAGTCCAAAAATGGACATCTGCTGTAGACAAGGCAAAGCTTGCATGATTTGAGGCTTCTGCCAAGAAGTAGATGAGAACTGCACCCTTTGGGGTAATTCCACAGTGAGTAGTGATAATTTCTTACCAGCATTTTGGGACAACCTATTGGTCCCATCTTGAAGGGTGAAATGCAAATAAGTGGGTAAGAAAATACCACAGCTTGCTGCATAATAACCCAAAAGAGTGCATTTCTCAAGGCAGAGCTTTTGGGACATCCATAAAGTGAAGGAGTAAGCAAGCACATATGCTGTGTACTTCTAATTGCAGTGCCTGTATTGTGAGAGTCTCCAGTTTGGAGATGCAGCAGGCTGCGCTCCTACAGTAACATGCTGGGCAGCGCTGAATGAGAAGCACAATGACAGCAATATTCCATTTCCATGAATTTTACAGAGTACAGTGAGGCAGCTTGCATGCAGTGCCACAGCCAGGGCACATGAAACATTGTACAGTGTTTGCATGAAGCAGCACAGTTGCAGCTAACAGAACGTTACTTTCTGACATTTGTTTGGTATCAGCTCTGCTGTGAGTTGTGGCTTTATACATCAGGCCATCATACATTGTGAATGTGATCTCCTTTCAGCTTTACCTAAAAACAGGAAGTAATAATAACAATACAGTAATTTTTACACCATCATTTTTATTCATTTCATTTTCACCTATTTAAAAAATTAAACAATATTGAGGGATGAGGTAACAGGGCAATGGAGAAAACTACATAATGAAGAGCTTAATGATCTGTACTCTTCACCCAATGTTGTTCAGATGATAAAATTGAGAAGAATGAGATGTGCGGGGCATGTAGCACGTATGGGGGAGTGGAGAGATGTATACAGGCTTTTGGTGGGGAAACCTGGGGGAAAAAGACCACTTGGGAGACCCAGGCTTAGATGGGAGGATATTATTAAGATGGGTCTCCAGGATGTGGGATGTGGGGGTATGGACTGGATCAAGCTGGTTCAGGATAGGGCTAGATGGCAGGAACTTGTGAATGTGGTAGTGAACCTTCGGGTTCCATAAAATGCAGGGAATTTCTTGACTAGCTGAAAACTAGTTAGCTACTCAAGAAGGACTCTGCTCCATGGAGAAAGTAATTAAGTAAGTAATATTCTTGAAGTCAAACTTGTCACTTACAGTATTTTATATTTTTGGTTTTACACATAAATATTGATAACAAAAGAATTCATCTCTTGTTTGTACATGTTTTGTTGTTTAAAAAAAAAACTTGATCCTCATGCTGTACATCATTTCACATATTCTTCTGTGTGTCGCATTATGTGTGTGTAGGCCTGAAAATGTCTTGATCTGTGAAGCCAAAATATGTAGCCAGTTGATAAAAATGCTGTGTTACGTGAAATATTCTTTTATTGGGCATATCTAAACATGATGGACATTTCCTTGCTAACATAATTGTTGCAGCTGAAGTAAGAACACATTTTTTTGTAATGCCATGTACAAGTAGATGCAAATTGTTATGCTGTGATTGAATAATTTGTATGCAGAAGGAAAAACCATGTGAACATGAGTTTTACAGTAGGCAAATCTGTGTTTTGAGGAAGTTTACTGCCGTTGATGTGGATTGTGACCACTGAAAGAGGGTCATCCTGCACCAGTAGTTTACTGTTGCTCTGCAGTTGGCAGTACTGTCATTTTTTGTGTTTTGCAGGTTGTGAAAATAATCCGCCCATCAGAAACAGCTGGCCGATACATCTCTTACAGACTTGTGTGTTGATGTTACTATGTAGACTGTGCAACCATGCAAGACAGAGCAAAACGTTTTGTGAGTCACTTGTGGAGGTGTCTGACAAGATATGATGAAGGGTGTATGTTGTGCCTTAGAAATGGCTTGTCTGGGGCATAAGTGCTTCTTGGTAGTGAAGATTTGCATTGTGGTCTTCTAGGATTTGGATGCCAGTAAGTCTGTAGGTCGATGTATATCTGGGATATTCTGTGTCCATCGACTGCATACTGCAGTCTGTTCCTGCAGTGTTGGTTCCACCCTACATGACTTCATGGTGTCGTAACGCAGAAGACCACATTGTGCTCTTCCTTAGACAAACAGGATGGTGTAGAGAGACATATCTTGCTCATTTCCTGAATTTTTTATGTTTTCTGTTCATTCATTTCAATCATGAGTGTCAAATACTGGAAGTGGTAATAATTAATTTGCATTTAATTTGAGTTTAAAAGAAAAAACTTGTTTGTAGTATATACATGCACTCACAGAATGAGTATTTCCTTACACAGTTTTGTCACTTTATGTATTATACACATTATCATTATAAGTAAAATGTTAATTGTGTAATGACATGTTTCATTTTCATATTTTCCATGCTGTTGTGGACTCAGCTGTTCGTTTAGATTCCTTCCTCCCTTCCTTCTGCAGACCATTTAACCTCTTCTGTTCTTGGTGTAACCCTGTCCCATATTTGACAGTCTTGGTGTCCTGAATCCTACAGGAAGCAGAACGAGTTCCCTGAGATGATAGCCTTGTCCTACTAAGATGACTGCTCAAGCTGAAGCATAAGATTGTTCCTGTATGTGCCATGAAGGCATGTTGGGGGGGGGGGGGGGGGGGGGAAAAGGGCCCGGGTTGTCCAAAGGGGGGGCGGGAGGGGGGGGGGGGGGAGGGTCAGGCCCCCACGCCCCTGGGGAGCCGGGGT
>Ga0123353_10007646_pt1 | contig 14644 bp, 11 predicted proteins | sample TergutLab28metaG_3_FD_92763 | JGI IMG/M metagenome (GOLD analysis project Ga0123353, IMG submission 92763) | Labiotermes labralis P3 segment gut microbial communities from Petit-Saut dam, French Guiana - Lab288 P3 | ecosystem: Host-associated > Arthropoda: Insects > Digestive system > Gut ... | reverse complement strand
TCGCCCATATCGACGAGCGTTTTTTCGCTTTGATACACCATCTGGTCGGCGTGATTGCGCGTGTCCGCTTCATCCTTGCGCTGCGCGTCTTCAGCCGCGTAACGCTCGGCTTCCTTGATCGCCTTTTCGATATCGTCCTTCGAAAGGTTCGCAGAAGCGGTTATTGTTATATGCTGCTCCCTGCCTGTGCCAAGGTCTTTCGCGGACACGTTGACAATACCGTTTGCGTCGATATCGAAAGTGACCTCGATCTGCGGAATGCCTCTTCGCGCAGGAGCTATACCGTCAAGATGGAACTTGCCAAGAGATTTATTATACTGAGCCATATCGCGCTCGCCCTGGAGCACATTGACCTCGACAGACGTCTGATTATCCGAGGCGGTAGAGAAGACCTGGCTCTTTTTTGTAGGAATGGTCGTGTTGCGCTCGATGAGCTTCGTAAATACGCCGCCCATTGTTTCAATGCCGAGCGAAAGGGGAGTGACGTCGAGCAGCAGGATACCCTCGACGTCGCCGCCGAGCACGCCGCCCTGTATCGCCGCGCCTGCCGCCACGCACTCGTCCGGGTTGATGCCGCGGAACGGATCCTTGCCTGTGATCCTTTTGACAGCATCCTGAACGGCGGGAATACGCGTAGAGCCGCCTACGAGCAGCACCTTGGAGAGTTGGTTCACGTTCAAGCCGGAGTCGGACATAGCCTGATTGACCGGGCCCAATGTTTTTTCAACCAAATGAGCGGTCAACTCGTTGAACTTCGCCCTTGTGAGAGTAGAATCCAAATGCTTGGGTCCCGAGGCGTCCGCCGTAATGTACGGCAGGTTGATCGTCGCGGTCGTCACGCCTGAAAGGTCGGTTTTAGCCTTTTCAGCGGCTTCGCGCAAGCGCTGCAGCGCGATCTTATCATTTGACAAATCGATGCCGTTATCCTTTTTAAACTCCGCAAGCAGATGGTTGACTACGCACTCGTCGAAGTCGTCCCCGCCGAGTCGGTTGTTCCCTGCGGTCGCGAGCACCTCGATAACGCCGTCGCCTATTTCAAGTATTGAGACGTCGAATGTACCGCCGCCAAGGTCGTAGACCATTATCTTTTGATCCTGTTCCTTATCGAGCCCGTAAGCAAGGGCTGCCGCGGTGGGTTCGTTGATGATCCGCTTGACCTCCAGCCCCGCGATCCTGCCCGCGTCTTTTGTGGCCTGGCGCTGCGAGTCGGTGAAGTAAGCGGGAACAGTGATGACAGCGTCAGTAACCTTCGTGCCGAGATATGTTTCCGCATCGGCCTTAAGCTTTTGCAGAATGAACGCGGAAATCTCCTGCGGCGTATACTTTTTGTTGTCAATGTTGACTTTGTGAGCGCTGCCCATCTCGCGCTTTATGGAAGTAACGGTGCGCTCGGGATTAGTGATAGCCTGGCGCTTCGCGACATGGCCCACCATACGCTCCCCGCCGGGAGAAAACGCAACGACGGAAGGCGTTGTGCGGTTCCCTTCGGCATTGGCGATGATCACAGGTTCCCCGCCTTCAATAACAGCCACGCACGAATTCGTCGTGCCCAAATCAATACCAATGATCTTTCCCATGATAATTCTCCTCCTTATATATAATAGCTTGAAATTTCGTTTACATATTATCAACTGATAGCGGAAAGCGGATAAATGTTAATTGGCGACTACTACCGTAGAGTGCCGTATAACACGGTCGCCGAGCATAAAGCCCTTCTGGAATTCCTCGGCTACGATCTTTTCTCCGAGCTCAGGATTTTCTATAGTCATGACAGCGTTATGGCGGTTAGGGTCAAATGGCTCTCCGACCGCCGGGATATCGCGGACGCCCATGCCTCCAAGTATCTCTTTTAGCTGGGTCATCGTCATATCGACGCCTTTATAAAACGCCTCGTCGGAGCATTCCATCTTCAGCGCGCGCTCCAGATTATCATAAACGGGCAGCAGTCGTGATATCGATTCGACACGTGCGTCGCTGTAAGTCTTGTCACGTTCCTTTGCGCTGCGCCTGCGGAAGTTTTCGTACTCCGCCGCAAGCCTGAGATATTTGTCGCGCTCCGCCGCAAGCTCGCCGCGCAACGCAGCCTCGGGATCCCCGCCGCTATCGCCCTCGTCCTCCGGGTTTTCATTTTGCGCTTTCTGCTCCGGATCGCCAGCCTTGTCATTCGTTTCGTCGGTGTTTTTATCCTCGGATTCTGCGCCGCGCGCTTCGCAATCATCGTCTGCGGCGTTCTTCGCGTTATTTTGCTCTGTGTTGCTCTTTATGTCCAATATCATCATCTCCTAACCCGGTTTCTTTGTTTCAGGGCAGATCCTTATCCGTTTTTGCGTCTGAGTCGAGTTGCAAAAATTCGCCTCCTGAGAGGAGCCAGCTCAAACCTTGCGCTATGTACGTAAGCCGCGCAGCCACTTTCGAGTAATCCATCCTCGTCGGACCGACGACGCCCAGGAGCCCCTGAATATCGCCCCCCGCGTCATATCGGACAGCCATGACACTTGAGTCGCGCAGTTCGTCAGCCAGATTTTCCGGGCCGATGGTTATCTTGATTTCGCCCGCTAAGTCCGGGGAAGGCAGCCGGGCGAGTTCTTTATCGTCCGACAGGTAGCGTATCAAACGCTGCGCCTTGTCCACATCCCGGTACTCGGGGTGGCTCAGAAGATTCATGGCGCCCGCGACATGGGCCTGGCTGGATTTAGCCTCGCACAAAAGTTCGATCGTGAAACCCGCGATCACCGCCACGATTCCGGACATATCGCCGACCGCGCGTTCGGTGGAAGATATGAGCGTGGGGGTTATGCGATCTTCCGGAATACCGGTGTAGCTTGCGTTAAATACCGTGGCCAGTTTTGTGAGCATGAGCGGATCGACAGGCGACGTCAGATGGACCAGCTTGTTTTTGACTGTGTCATTGTTTAAAAGCGTGACAATGATAAATGTGAAGGGATCGACATATATCAGATCGAACCTTGCTATACTCACGACGCCGGTAACGGCCGCCAGCGCGTACGCCGGGTAAGCGGTCACTCTGGAGGTAAGGTTACCGGCTTCGTCAAGAATGTGGGCTTGTCCGGCTGTGCGGCTTTTCAGGACGCTGTCGATCTCCCTTGTATCGTCGGTCGACAGTCTGTGCCTGCGCATAAGCTCGTTGACGTAAACTCGATATCCCTGAGAAGACGGGACACGTCCCGCCGACGTGTGCGGCTGCTCCAAAAGGCCCATAGACTCGAGTTCCGCCATTTCGTTGCGAACCGTCGCGGACGATATGGACGAACCCAGTTCCGCCACGACAGTTTTTGAACCCACCGGTTCCGCCGTCTCGACATATTGTTCGATAACAGCGCGTAGTATTTCTTTTTTTCTCTCTGTGAGATTCATGTCGCCGTCGCGGACCGCGCTGCGCCGCACCGGTACCGGTGCGCAGCCGCTCGTTCCGTCGCTCCCTCTCCACGACCCGGCCCCGCGCGTCCAGGCGCGTTGGCTGTGTCTTTGCTGATTTGAACATCGTTAGCACTCACAGCGGGAGAGTGCTAACGATAATTTAACACCCTTCTGAGCTATTGTCAAGTACTTCCTGCGATGTTTTCATTTTGTTAATCTATTGTATAAAAACGGAGTAAACAGTTGCAGATGTTAACGATAGTGTAAATTATTGTTGTTGCATTTATTTGTGTTGTCAATTAGACTTACCGATGTGAGTTGCGCCCACTACCCATCGAAATGATGAATCCTTAGCGATTCTCTCAGTGAAAGAGGGGAAAATTCTGAAAAAGCCACTACGAAAAACTCTTTATATAATGATTGGCGTAGTTGTCGGTATTATGATTTCAACCGTACTCTACGTAGCGGTGGGCCCCCCGGGCGGCGTCAACAATCGCCCCTCCGCGACCTTTTTGAATAACAACAATGCGGAGTTGACCGGGTTTGCGTACAAAGTGCTCGGATATATCAACACAGGCGATTATCAGGCGCTCTCGCAGGTGGCGCACCCTGAATATGGCGTGGTATTTTCGCCGTACGCGACTGTTTCGCTGACCAAGAATAAGTGTTTTCAGACGGATCAAATCGCTGCGTTCGGCTCCGATCAGACCGTCTATATCTGGGGAGTCCAGGATGGCATAGGGGAACCAATTGAGATGACTGCCGCAAGCTATTTTTCGGAGTATATCCTCGACAGGGATTACATAAACGCATCCGTGATCGGGGTCAACCGCATTGTAAAAAGCGGAAATGCACTCGAAAACATTACGGAAGAATTTCCTGACATACGGTTCATCGATTTCCATATCCCGGGCGGCGACAAGGATTCCACCGAAGACCTATGTTGGAGCAGCCTGCGTCTGGGATTTGAGGAATACGACGGCAAACTATGGTTAACATTGATACTCAACAGCAAATGGACGGTATAGTTACTGTTTGTAAACATACCCATTGATATCATCAGAATATAATCGTTGTGTCGATTTTAAAAAAATTTTAAGGAGAAAAAAATGACAAGAAATATCAAGAAAGCGGCAATCAAAATCGCAGTGGCGGCCATTCTTGCATTCGTGCTTATTGCGTCGGCGTTTGCGGGAAACTTCGAGCATCTTGCTGAAGAAATGAAAGACATGGGACTATTCCGCGGCACCGACACCGGATTTGAGCTCGACCGCGTTCCCAACAGGGCCGAAGCTGTAATAATGCTGATTCGGCTCCTCGGCGTGGAAGAGGATGCGCTCGAAGGCGATTACGAGCATCCTTTCACGGACGTACCCGACTGGGCCGACGCCCACGTTGCGTACGCGTATGAAAATGGCTTGACGACAGGCACAGCGGCCACGTTGTTCGATCCGCGCACCGAATGCAGCGCCCAGATGTTCGTGACATTTATGCTGCGCGCCCTCGGTTACAGCGATCTAGACGGGGACTTCACTTACTCCGACGCGATAGACTTTGGAAAAGGCGTTGGGATAATCGACGATTTTCTCGCAAACGGCCCATTCCTGCGCGACGATATGGTAGCCGTAGCCTACTTGGCGCTTGGCACGGCGCCTAATGACGGCGAGTTTGACACATTGCTGGATAAGCTCGTCGACGAAGGCGCTGTCCCGGAAGCGGCGGCTGAGCCTGTGCTGAAGAAGTTCGCGCTGTATGACGAACTCTCAAAGGTCGGCTCGGAACTGGATGGGGAGGCGCGTCTGGCAATGTCCGCCACAATGAGCATGGACATGGGGGACTTTGGTTCAGCGCAAGCTGCGATAGGGCTGATCGTCATCGCGGAGGGTGACAGCGTTATGGCGGAAATCCAAACGACCATGCATATGGCAGGCCAGGAGTACGTAAATGAATACTATGTGGCGGACGGATATGTTTACACCATTGAAGACAGTGTGAAGCAAAAGAAAGCAGCAGACCAGGCCGACATAGACGTCGATGCGCTTATAAATCTCTCCAACGCGAGATTAATTGCAGCTACTCCCATATACGCAATAAAGAGTATCGCTAAAAGCCCGGAGGACGCATCGACTGTGTACACGATCGACCTGACCGAAGGGTATAAGTCTACAGTTGTGAATGATGTGTTGGGTTTAATGGGCGATTCCGGGTTTGATATGGCACAAGTCAATGGTTTGGATATCGAGTTTGATGGTTTAGCAGCGTACGCAGACTCCGACGGCGCGCTGGAGAAAATCAAGATGGTGATGACAATCAAGATGGAAATGAAAATGGAAGGGATATCACTGACGCTGCCCATGAAAGCAACCCTTGAGATAAAGTTCCTGGAGCGGGGCGAAGGCGTGATCATCACCCTTCCCGACGATTTAGACGAGTACGTACTTGTTGAGCCATAAAGTACGAGTACGTACTTATTGAGCCATAAAATACGAGTACGTGCTTGTTGAACCATAAAATACGATTACGTGCTTGTTGAGCCATAAAATACGATTCGCGGACCATCTCGAAAATGACACAGACGCTCGTGAGCAGTAGTACCGCAGGGGAGAACACATAGGATGCAAGATGAGTTGGTAAACGTTCGTCTCAGCGACGACGGAACGTCCGTTGTCATTCTCGACCAAACACTGCTGCCAAACGAAACTAAGTATATACAAATGCAGACCCCCCGTGACCTTTACGACGCGATTGCGACGTTAAAGGTCCGGGGGGCGCCCGCTATCGGGATATTTGCGGCATATGCGTTGTATGTCCTCGCGCGGCAATCAAAAGCGGACGGCTACAGCGGTTTTTGCGCAGATGTGGCGGAGTTTAGCGCGCTGCTCAACTCCGCGCGGCCAACTGCGGTCAACCTTTCAAAACAACTGCGCCGGATAGAAAAGCTCGTCGCCGACATGGCAGCACTGCCTGTTCCTGTGATACTCTCCGCCATGCGCGGGGAAGCGGAGAGCATACAGCGCGAAGATACCGACATGTGCCGCGCTATCTCCGAATATGGGTTGACGCTCGTCGGCGACGGAGACGGGGTTCTTACGCAGTGCAACGCCGGGCCGCTTGCCACTTCGCGATATGGCACGGCCCTCGGCCCGCTCCTGCTGGCGCGGGAGCGCGGGACCGAGCTGAATGTTTACTGCTGCGAAACGCGCCCTCTCTTGCAGGGATCGCGCCTGACCGCGTACGAACTGAACAGGGCGGGGATAGACTGCACGCTCATTTGCGACAACATGGCAAGCATTGTGATGGGCGAAGGAAAAATCGACGCCGTGTTTTCAGGCTGCGACCGCGTCGCGCGCAACGGGGACGCCGCGAACAAGATAGGCACGAGCGGCCTTGCAATACTGGCAAAACACTACGGAGTGCGGTTTTATGTGTTCTGCCCGTCGTCGACCATAGACCCGGACTGCATGACCGGGGCGGAGATAGTGATCGAAGAGCGCCGGCCGGAGGAGATCAGGGAAATGTATTTTGCAAAGCCCGTCGCCCCTCCCGGCGTGAAGTGCTACAATCCCTCATTTGACGTAACAGACAACAGCCTGATAACAGCGATCGTAACAGAAAAGGGGATATGCTATCCGCCCTACACGCAATCGCTGCGGGAGTTTTTCGGAGAAAAACATGATAACAACTAACTATCCGGATGAGAAAAGCGCGCGCCGTGATATTGTCGAGGCGGGCAGGAGGCTGTATATGCGCGGGTTCGCGTGCGCAAATGACGGCAACCTCAGCGCGCGCATATCCATGAATGAAATCATAGTGACCCCAAGCGGCGTATCGAAGGGCTTCATGACAGAGGATATGCTTATAAAGCTTGAATTGGACTGCACCATCAAGGACACCAACATCGTGGAGCCAAGTACCAATGGCGGCGATCTGAAGCCTTCGTCTGAGATCAAGATGCATCTCGCGATCTACAGGAAATCGCCGGAAGTGTTCGCCGTCTGCCATGCACACCCACCGGTCTCATCCGCGTTTGCCGCAGCCGGAGTCGCGCTCGACCAGGCATTTCTGCAGGAGACGGTCGTATCCCTCGGCGTCATACCCGTCGCCAAATACGAAGAACCCGGAACCAAGGCGCTTGCCGACGGCGTTGCTGAGTTTTGCCTCGACTATCACGGGGCCTTGCTCGAGCACCACGGCCCAGTCACGTGGGGCGGCAGTGTTTTTCAGGCTCTTTACAGAATGGAAAGCATCGAATATTCGGCGACAGTGGCGATGTATTCGAGAATGCTTGGTTTCGACCGTAAACTGGATAGCATACAAATAGCGAAGCTGGCCGCAATGCGCCCGCAATGGGGCATAACCGCGAGTCTCGGAGAGTTCAAGTGAACATTAAATCCTAACAATTTTTGTGAATAATACACAAAATTTTATGTATAATAAACAAAAGAGTATTGACAAACAATAGGAAGTATGGTACATTATGCGCGTAAAGCGGATTTGGTTTCGAATCGTTTGTTCATCTGGTTCAAGGCAGACAGGGTCATGAGACCGCTTAGCACAACCGCGGCAAAAAGACCGCAGGTATATCCGATAATGGAGAACATTGTGTGCATTGGCTGCATCAGAGACGAGTGTTGAGCGACGAACCGGAATCCGTATAGAAAGGTGGTTTGTCCCATTGTATAATGAGCGCCACGAGTAGCCCCGCATTCGCAACGGACGGATGCGGGGCTGATGATTTTAGTTAAGCGCGATATGCACGCAGGGCGCCGAAAGGGCTTCAGCAGGGAGGACGGCAGGGCATTTGCTTCGGCGCACAGCGTCGCACTCTAACCAGTTTTTGGCTTTCTTCGCCTCATCAGCAGCGTCAGCAACAAGAACACAGGGACGCTTGCTGCGCAGAAAACTAAAGTCAGCCCAATAGCCTGGCCATGCAGCGGCGCAAGCGCGCCCAGCCAACCCAAGACCACAGCACCGCCTACGAAGCCGACAAGCATGCACACAATCAGCGCAATGCGCAAAGGATTGAGCGGTATGCACAGTTTATACAGCATCAGGAATCCGACGAACCCGATTTGAAACAGTGCCATAGTCGACATCTCAGCGTCTGAAATTCCATAACGCGTATGGATTATCGCCAGCACCATCAGCGAGATAGAGTTAGTAAGCCCCGCCGGAAGCGCGTTTTGAAGCACATTAATAATGAACCTGCCCTTTACAATGTTCTTGTTCGGCTCCAGCGCCAAGACAAAAGACGGCGCTCCGATGAGCATCATATTATATAGCGTAAACTGTGAAGGTACCAGCGGGAAGCGGTATGCCAGGGCTATCGTCATCACTGTCGCGAACAGGAAAGAGAAGACATTCTTGGTAATAAAGAGCGCAGCCGACCGCTCAAGATTATTGATGACCCGGCGCCCTTCCATGACGACGGCGGGCATTGCTGAGAAATCGGAATCAAGGAGCACGATGTCGGCCACCTGGCTGGCCACCTCGCTGCCGGAAGCCATAGCTATGCTGCAATTGGCGTCTTTCAGCGCCAGGACGTCATTGACGCCGTCTCCGGTCATGGCGACGGTATGCCCGGCGGCTTTCAGCGCCCTGACGAGCTTGCGCTTCTGATCCGGCGTAACGCGCCCGAAAACGACATACTCGCCGACAGCGCGCTTGACCTGCCTGTCGGTCGTGAGCTCGGCCGCGTCCACGAACCGTTCGGCCCCCTCGATACCGGCCTCCCGGGCTATATGCGAAACAGTCATCGGATTATCACCCGAAATGACAATGATCTTCACACCCTGTTTTGCGAAGAACTTAAACGTACCGGGCGCCTCCGGCCTCACACGGTTCGATAACAATATCAGGGCCAGAGGCATCACACGGTTAACATCCAGCTTCCCGTCGAGGTCCCTATCATAAAGGGCGAGCAGCAGCACGCGAAACCCTTGCGCGGAGTACACTTCGATCCGATCCCGAAACTGCGTGTACCTGGATTGCAGTATCCTCTCCGGGGCGCCGAGCAAATAAGACTCGTCGCTGTGGAAGCAAACGCCTCCGTATTTCACTGCAGACGAAAACGACATGACCCTGCGCGCCCGCCGCCTCGGATGAGCGTTGATAAAGACTTGGATCGCAGCCATCGTCTCATTTTCGGGAGGCATGTTACCGACATAGTCGGCAATTATCATGTTGACGTCGTCTGCGTTGAACCGATCCTCGCACATCAAGGCGATACCCTTGACCTCCATCCGGTTCTCCGTGATCGTGCCGGTCTTATCGACGCACAGGACATTCACCCGGGCTAGGGTCTCCACGCAGTTGCGTTCCTGTATAAGGGTTTTCTTCCCTATAAGGCGGATGACGCTGACTGTCAGGGTGACTGAAACAAGCAAATACAGCCCGTCAGGGATCATCCCGACCAGAGCGCCGACTGTGTTCACCGTCGCGTTCATAATAGGAAGATCGCGCATCTGCTGGTAGAACATGGACAAACCCACAGGAATAATGACGATGCCGATCACCTGAACGAGACGTTTCAGTGTAGATACCATCCCGGCGGTGAGCCTGCCTTTCGTCTTCTTGGCCTCAAGCGTCAACTGCGCGACGAAAGAATCGCGGCCGACCTTGTCCAGGCGCGCGACGCATTCCCCCGATATGACAAAACTGCCTGATAACAAAGTATCGCCGGCAGCTTTAGTGACTTCGTCTGATTCCCCTGTGACAAGCGCCTCATTTACCTGGCATCCTCCGCCGACTACGACGGCGTCCGCGTAAATCTGCTGCCCTGCAGAGAACACCGCGATATCGTCCAAAACGGTCTCGTCCGATTTGATGGTAATTCGCTGCCGGTCGCGGACGACGGTCGCGTAGGGCGAGGATATGAACGACAGCTTGGACAGCGCGCGCTTCGAACGAAGCTCCTGGATTATCCCGATGGCGGTGTTTATAAAAACGATGGGTATAAAAACCAAATCCGCATACGAACCCACAGCCACTACGCATAATGCGAGCAGCGTCAGCACAAGGTTCAGGTATGTGAATATATTGTCCTTGAAAATCTGCCCGACGGTCTTTTCCGCCGAATCGGGCTTGGTGTTACCGTAACCGTTCTCTAAACGCTCCCGGGCCTGCTCATACGTCAACCCGCGATCCGCAGGCGCCTCGACCCTGGGTAACACCTTATTCAAACGCACGGCCCCAGTTGCTCCGGCCAACTTCCAACTTCCTCCCAATGCTGCGATTTCTTACAGATATACATTGTATCACAAAATTCTCAGGTAATATATACTTTTTTGGTAATACTTTAAAAAACTTGACAATCCCCTTGCAATGCGTTTTAATTTCAGGATAGATCTCAACGATGGAGGATATCAATATGCAAGAAGATAAAAAAAACATGTCGGAGCGTATACGGGAGTTACGTGAGATTTTCGACCTGACCGAGGAAGAAATGGCCCGGGAAACGGGCGTGGACACACAGAAATACATCGAATATGAGAAAAACGGGGAAAACATCCCGATCAGCGTGCTCTATCATATCTCGCAGAAATTCGGCGTAGACCTGTCTGAGATACTCACAGGCGAACCTGCCCGCATATCAACGATGCAGATATGCAGGAGAGGAAAGGGAAAGACGATCGACCGCTACCCCGGATATATGTTTGAGAGCCTGGCCCCCCGATTTACCCAGAAAATAATGGAACCGCTGCTGGTCACGCTGATACCGGGCGAGCCGGAAGCCGCGCTCGTCACCCATGGAGGGCAGGAGTTCAACCTCGTGCTGGAGGGGACAATTGTCATCGCATACGACGATAAAGAGCATATCCTCAATGCCGGGGACGCCGTATACTTCGACCCCTCACATCCGCACGGGCAAAAAGCTATAGGAGAAGGCAAAGCCAGGTTTTTAACGGTAATAACGGAATAGGGAGCGGCAGGTAGCTGTCTTAACACACCGGCTTACCACAACGCACCTGCTCCCGCGACACACCTGCTTCCCACGACAACACCACTAAACACTAATTGTCAACTGTAAAAACTGGAGGTTCAGATTGTGATAGAGAAATACCTTCCGCGAGCGGAATTTGCGTCCTACGAGGACTTTATTAGAAACTACAAAGTCAACATCCCCGAAGAATTCAACTTCGGATTTGATATAATCGATGGTTGGGCGGAGCGCGACCCGGGCAAACTCGCGCTTGTCTGGTGCGACGACCACGGCGAAGAGCGGAGATTCACATACGGCGACCTCAGTACGCTGTCGAACCGGGCGGCGAATTATTATCGAAGCCTCGGAATCGGAAAGGGCGACGTGGTCATGTGCGTCCTGCGCCGCCGGTTTGAGTACTGGATCACAGCCATAGCGCTGTGCAAGCTCGGCGCGATCATCATCCCCGCCACAATGCAACTCACTGCGAAAGACATCATATATCGCCTGAACGCCGCGAAAGTCAAAGCAGTCGTCTGCTACAGCGACGAAGACGGTTTCATCGCCTCGCAGATGGAACAAGCGCTGCCTGCCTGCCCCACAGTCAAGACCAGGATACTCACTCCCGGCGCGCGTGACGGTTGGCTGCCGCTGAACGAACCGATCGGCAGCGCATCGGATGTTTTCCAGCGGCCTACAGGCGACGACCGCATCCTTGCCACCGACAACATGCTTATCTACTTCACCTCCGGTACGACCGGGATGCCGAAAATGGTGCTGCACAACTTCGCGCACCCACTCGGACATATCGTGACCGCAAAATACTGGCAGCAAGTCCGGGAAAACAAGCTCCATATGTCGGTATCCGACTCGGGCTGGGCCAAATTCGGCTGGGGGAAAATTTACGGGCAACTCATCTGCGGCGCCCCTATCTTTGCATACGATATGGAAAAGTTCGTCCCTGAAAACCTGATGAGAAAGCTGGAGAAGTATAAAGTCGCCACATTCTGCGCTCCGCCTACCATGTTCCGGTTCATGCTTGCAGACGGTATGGAGGAATATGACTTTAGCGCCGTCGAACACTGCGGCAACGCGGGCGAACCCCTAAGCCCTGAGATATTTAATAAAATAAAGAAGATACTGGGGCTGGATATGTTTGAGGGCTTCGGCCAGTCGGAATCCACCGTGCTTATCGCCAACTTCCCGTGGTTCAAACCCAGGCCCGGCTCGATGGGGAAACCGGCGCCGCTTTATGACATCGACATCGTTGACCGGGAAGGGAACCCATGCGAGGACGGCGAAGAAGGCCGGATAATCGTACGGAACACCGACGCCGCAGGTCTGTTCAGAGGCTATTATCTGGATGAAAAAATGACCTCCGACGCATTTGCCGGAGGGGTTTACGACACCGGGGACACGGCATGGCGCGACCCTGACGGTTATTATTGGTTTGTCGGAAGAAACGACGATATAATTAAGTGCTCGGGATATCGCATAGGGCCTTTTGAAGTCGAGAGCGTTCTGTCGGAACACGACGCCGTGCTGGAATGCGCCATCACGGGGGCGCCTGACCCGAAACGCGGCCAGGTCGTTAAGGCGACGGTGGTACTTAACAAGGGTTATGCGCCGTCGGATGAGTTGACGAAAGAGCTCCAGAATCACGTCAAGCGCATGACAGCGCCGTATAAGTACCCGCGCATCATAGAGTTCGTGCCGGAACTGCCCAAGACGATCAGCGGGAAAATCAAGCGCGCTCAAATCCGAAGCAGCTCCGGCGTCTGATGCGCGAACGATGCGCGAATGATGCGCGTCTGATGCGCGAATGATGCGCGAATGATGCGCTACCCTAATCCAACAACTTAATAAACGCCTCTATCAACTGCTCCTCGCGGAACGGTTTGACGATAAAACCCTTTGCACCAAGCATTATTGCCTCCCTGACAATTAGCTCCTGCCCCATGGAACTGACCATGACCACTTTGGCATTTGGGTTATATTTCATTATCTGCCGCAGCGCCTCGATCCCGTTCATCTCGTCCATGGTAACATCCATCGTCACGATGTCAGGATTGAGTTCCTTATACCTCTCAACACCAATCGTACCATTATTTGCCTCGCCGATAACATGGTAACCATTAACGGTCGCCATGTTATTCATCATTCTCCGCATAACGGTCGAGTCGTCGATAATCAACACAGTATTCATCAAAAAGTTATCCAATCACTAAAAAAGTGGTAAGCCATAAGCATTATACCACATATTTTTCGCCATACAATATACAGTTATAAAAAACGTGAATAAAAATACCGTATTTATTACAATTTACGGAGCTTTATAAATTCCCGGTATAAAACATGATAGCCGCCAGCGCCGCGACGGGGGCGGTCTCGCAGCGCAGAATGCGCGAACCAAGTGATACGGCGATGAGCCCCTCCGCCTGAGCAAGCTCTGCCTCGTGAGGAGCAAAGCCTCCCTCAGGCCCGGTTACGATCGAAACAGTGTCAACTGCACCGGCGCTGCGTTCCAAAACTTCCTTCAAATGAAGCTTCTCCTCACACTCGTAAAAGAAAAGCGACAACCCGGAAGGTTTTTCACAGGGCGGTTGATTCGGTGTTCCGCAATGCGGAACGTTAGGCGTGGATTGAAAGCTATTCATCGCAGCCTGCTTGACGGCCTCGCCGAACGAACCTACTGCCGAAAGCTCCGGCACTCGGCCTCTGCCACATTGCTTTGCGGTCTCCAGTGTGATCCTCTGAAGGCGCGCTATTTTTTTGCCCGGATCGCCGGGCACGGCAACACAGCGCTCCGAGGGGAACAGTACGATATCATGCGCGCCAAGCTCCACAGACTTTTGCACGGCGTAATCGAGCCTGTCGCCCTTAGCGAACGCAATGTAGACGCTGCAAGCCACGGACGGCTCGCCAAGCGAGGTGCTCGTCCGTACGATCTCCGCGACCGAACCACCGTCGCGCTCGCCGAGGCGGCAGATGTGATCTGTGCCTGCGCCGTCGCAGACAACGAAAAACTCACCCGGACGCAAGCGCAGCGAACGGATATGCGCCGCGTCCTCATCACTCAGCCGTATAGAGTTCCCGCAGAAGTCCGGCGGGACAGCAAAAAAACGTACCATATGTTACCTCTGGATGTCTTCGTATGTAATGCATTGACTGAATGCGGCTTAATGTGCATAAACGTAGTGCGGCAATTAAGTCTATGCGTACAAGTGTAGTGCGGAGAGAGGGCGAGTGGAGTCAACAAAGGCCGCTTTCGCGGCCTTTTCAGCGAGCTATGAAGCAAGCCCTAATACAAACTATGTTGCGTATCGTCCTTTAATTCCTTACATT
>Ga0123353_10007645_pt1 | contig 14644 bp, 10 predicted proteins | sample TergutLab28metaG_3_FD_92763 | JGI IMG/M metagenome (GOLD analysis project Ga0123353, IMG submission 92763) | Labiotermes labralis P3 segment gut microbial communities from Petit-Saut dam, French Guiana - Lab288 P3 | ecosystem: Host-associated > Arthropoda: Insects > Digestive system > Gut ... | reverse complement strand
GAGACTAAACCTTCTTTGAACTGCTTGGTGTATCTTTACATTGTTTCCTTTGCATGAGCCCTTGGAGTACCAGAATACTCTTGAAAACATCATTGTGACAAAGTAATACTTGATTTCCCAAAATGCGGTGTGATTTATTGCCTTCAGCAACCCTTCCATTTTCTGCCATCTTGCTGTATTAATACAACTGTATCACAAAGTAGCACACTACTGTGATAACACCTCCGGTAATGTCCATGATCTTTATTCGTTGACTTGGCTTGAAGTCTGTTTCTCACTTTAACAAAGTGTGTAGTAATTTCATGTAGCACTGTATGTTCAAAAAATTTTTAGGGATGTTGCACAGAATTGTGGATCATGTTATAATATTGAATTATGGTATAATAAATGTGCCATTGAACAGTAATATAATATAATTCACATGGAAGATAAATCTTTTTTAGCCTGTTATAAGAATTTGTTATATTGAGAAACCCTGTGTCACTAATTGGAATGTGTCTTCATGTGATGAGTTTTCGAGTTTTTGTCATGTTTGCCAAATGTGTGAACTGTTACACTCACTGGAGCAGAATCATACAGGTGCCAGCCTTTTCTCATTTTATGTAACCAGATATTTTATTACCATGTCTACATGGTCCACTGCACGTCCTGGCACCTTCTTTCTTGGATTCATTCCCTCACTTGCACCTGTATTTATCAAGTAATCTCCAATAGTTTTTTTTAACTGAAATTTAGATACTTTTCTCATCTGTCTTTAATCTGATTACTTTAATAATGTTTGGTGAATATTGCAAATTTTGTAGCTCATAGTCCCTAATGGTTTGAACTAATCAGACACTTAATTTACATCATATCTCACTTTTGGGTGTTAGGTAGTAGGTTCTTAGCAATGATTTATCATTACTGTACAGTGTCATGATTTTTAATCTGTATGAGCATGTTTCAGAATGTCTGAAGTAGAAGACTTTTCATGTGTGTTTAGATGATATTGCCTGGGACGGTGAAATAGGTGTCTGCCGTGAAAGCTTGTTTTCTGCCATGACGGACACACGCAGGCGGGTAAAGCTTTATGCTCTTAATGCAGACAGGCAGTGGGATGATAGAGGCACAGGACATGTTTCTTCCTCATATGTGGATCGCCTGAAAGGCATCTCACTGTTAGTTCGAGCTGAATCAGATGGTGAGTTCATGTAATTATTTGTCTCTTTTACTAGATCCACACATTCTCTTTTTAATTACTAGTGAATTAGGTTATCAATGTTCCAGTCCGTTATGTAAGTATATGTGTGTTGATACAGCTGTCCTGTGCTGTTATGTGTTATGTCAGTGACAAGCAGCATTTGTTTACCATTGGTTTATTCTGTCACAGTTTTACGGTTGTTATGCAAATGTCTGACTGCATTTTGCGTGTGCCTTTTCTCTCTCTCTCTCTTTCTTCTGTCTTTCACAAAGTGTCAGGTGTAGCTAAACTGGATTGTAAATTTTTGTCATGTAATGATTGCACTTCCCACCCTCTGCCATGCAGAGAGGGGAAGCTTTCCACTTGTGGCATGCATTTGAGATGTTGCTTAGTACACATCTATTCAGCTAATTAAATTTTTTTTGGCTGCCATTTTGAATAGTTTTCTTAGCTTCAAAACCATTTAACAGCAGAGATATTCAGTTCTTTTTATGTGGTTGTGGATTTTCACACATAATTTCCTTGACTTTATTTCTTTAATCTGTTACCTTAATTACATGCCAGTTTATTGCACTGATTGTATTTAGTTCACGTCTCATATGCCTGCACAGTAAGGATGCCCCTTTTTGGAATTATTCTTTATAGGACTGGCATTTTGTAATTATATAATTTAGTTATTGTTATGATAAAACATTTTTATGCATGTCGCTGTGGTAGAAGTCATTTCAGCATTCAGGCTTATGTGAAGGTAAGAGTATTTGTAATATTTTTGTAAATAGTTTTAGGTATGGCTCCATAATTACAAGTTGCCTGTGGTTTGCTGTGTATTTTATGGAACTATTTTCATCGTAGATTGTTATTAACTTTGTGCTAAATTTACTACCATTTGCAAGCAGGGAACCAGAGTAATACATATTATTTTGCACCTTGCACATGATAGTGTATTTATTTGTGCTTTTAGGCAGAAGGTGAAGTATCCTCACTCGATACAGGATAATTTATTTGTCTGTGCATTTGTACAGAAGATGAAGTATCCTTGTCACATATATTGTTCCAAATTTCAAAGTAGGATATTTTGGTCATCCCGTTATGATATACTGGGTTGATAGTGTTATGAATCACCGGTAATTTACTTTGGTACCTCTTAAGTGGATTGTGGCTTTTTTTTTTTAATACAGCTTATTTTGGTCTATATTTAATAAATTTGCAACAGAACTATTTCAGGTGCAGGAAGCATTGTGACCTTTCAGGAAGAATATTTGGAAAAGCTGATGACTCTGGATTGCAGAGTTTACTGCTTTTATTGAATCTAATAATTTTTTACCACATGTCACTAGCATATAGGATAGTACCAGGATTAAGCTTTCAGATGCACCATATGGCAGCTGATTAAGAATTTCAGGGATGATTATTTTTTGACTTTAACAGTGTAGTCCACTCAAAAAGGGTTAATTGTGTTTACACTTTCAGGCTCACTGTTGTTGGAGTCAAAGATTCAACCTGATACAGCATATCAGAAACAGCAGGTATATGATTTTTTGTAATTTATGAACCCTTTCACAGTCAGGTTTTTTTGGTGTGAAAGTGGTATTCATCAGTGGGGTATTTGCAGTTATTGCAAATTGAAATAATGTCATCCAAAAGCAGTGCTTGTTAACCAGCTTTTGCATACATTTGGCCTAAAATTATTGCATGGTGATTGAAAAAAGGGGACTTGAATTGACCTGAGCTTTGACCTGCATTGTTAGCATTATTGACATTGTTTTGATCATTGTACCTGTTTTAATGCAAAAGTCTATCCACCTTTGGGTCTTGATGTGCTACCACATCTATCATGTATGCAGATGATAAATTGTATTTATATGCTTTTTCAACCACTTCATGTAGTTATTTATGCACTGTCGCCATTTTGATGTGATACTACTGTGAACAAGGATTCAGAACACAGCACCATTTTAGATCTGCACATTGCATTTTTCTAAATAAAGTATGTGTTTAAATCATTTCATGAAATATTCAGATGAATAGTTCAAGACTTGGCCAGAAGAGACTAGTACTTATTGCCGGAATTTTCCATTCATTAATGTGCTTGGAGAAGTGCAGGTCATTTTTGTGATGTCGCCAACAGCCAGTTGTGTTATAATGTGAAGATGATAGAGTCAGGTTCAGAGATTGTGTCACACACTGCATGCTTGCATGCTAATGTCAGAATGCTTATTTCCAAAACTGATGCTTGTTGAGAGGGAATTGGCGCTGCGCAGTACATACAGAGTGTCTTTATTTATGATGCTTGCAACTTGCAGGACACACTCATTGTTTGGTCAGAAGGGGACAACTTTGATTTAGCTCTCAGTTTTCAAGAAAAAGCTGGTTGTGATGAAATCTGGGAGAAAATATGTCAAGTTCAAGGGAAGGATCCCTCAGTAGATATAACACAAGACATTGTGGAAGAGTCAGAGGATGAGCGTTTTGATGATATGTCAGACTCCGCTCCACCGGTTGAGCTACCTCCATGTGAACTTAGTCGTCTTGAAGAAATCAATGAGGTTAGTGTTAAGACGCATCATTATATGTTTCTGAGTTTTTTGAGCTTGTACTTCAGTTATTAAGACTATCAAATGCTGAAGGAACACTTACCTTGTAGGAAATACAGCAAGTCCCACTTTGAATTGTGTGTAGTTTGCTAGAATTGTTATGAACATGTTATGTGTTAGTGGTTACAGTAATTCCTGGCATGTTCATAAATTCAAATAACTAATAGTATTTGGAATTCTTGTAACTGAATTCCTTCTTAATGTTAATTGTGTTATTGTTTCTCTTTATATTACAGTTGATGGGAAGCTGCCTAACATCGCATATGAGAAAAGAGAAATTAGCAGTTGCAATTGAAAATGAAGGTTATGTACGAAAACTATTAAATCTTTTTCATATGTGTGAAGATCTGGAGAATACAGAAGGCCTGCATTATCTTTATGAAATTTTCAAGAACATCTTTTTATTAAATAAGAATGCATTGTTTGAAGTTATGTTTGGGGGTGAGTGATGATATCTTTTATATCAATGTGTTGTTACAGGAACCTGAAACTTTGTTAAATTTTGCGTGATTTTGTTTTGTGAATTATTTAACTTTGATTTACTTACAAGGCTTGAGAATTAATAGCTACATGGAAAAGCTTGTGCTTTCAATTTCACATTTGTATATTAGTGGACTGTGTTATGATTCTTGTTCCTTTTTTCATCTTTGTGTGATGACAATGTATCAGTCTTCTTAAGTACTGTATTTTCTGGAATATGAGAGGACTCTGCATATAAGAAATTTCTACCTATGTACAGGCTTTGAGGAAAACATATATGCTAAAACCCCACTTTTGTGTTTTTATGGGGACCTCCTTCCAGTGGTGTAAAATGTGGGGAACATTGTTCTTATGGGCATTTGGCCAGGACCATACCAGCATTGCTGAAAATGCAAGAATGTAAAATCTGGGTTCTGCTGTATACAGACCATGTTTGACTTCATGCAAAATTACAGGGTGATTCCCCAAACTTTTCAAGAGGTGTATTAGGGAAAATTTTTGTCTAATATTGGAGTAGTGTGGTGTATTGATGGTGTCTCTTTCTACATAGCATCCCCTTGACCCTGCCGTGACCCTATTGCCAAATATTCTTGTGTTTATTGCTCTTTGGATAATTCAAGAATGTGTCCATGTAGTTTCAGCCTGCTTTTTAATACCGTTTACAAAACTGTTGACTTTTTTCATTCTCTCTCACATTTCTTTTGCTTGATATCCTTTTTCCTTTTGTCCACAGCATTTGATTTATTGTACAAGTGGGTCAAATACGTAACACAGTACCTTATCTTCCACACTTAATGTTGTACTGAAATTGTTTCTACTTAATATAATTTTGATATATTGGGAAGAAAGTCATTTTCAGTTCTAATTTTCCCATTTAAATTTGCAGAGGAGACAATATTTGATGTCGTAGGATGTCTTGAATATGATCCAAGTTCTCCAGCTCCCAAACGCCACAGACAGTACCTGAAACAGTTGGCCAGGTAAGTTACAAATGCAGCTGTAATTCAGTTGTTATGTTTAATGTGCTGACTCAGCAGCTGCAAGGCCACTTATAAAAACAGCAGGATTGAAATTCCAAACAATTGGGCTGTAGCCAAATTAAACAGTTATAAGTGGAACATCACTTGCAAAGCCAAATAATATGATTGAGATTAAGATGTAATTTGCTGAAGCATCAGGAGTCACTGCATTTGTTGCATGGTATACAGATGAGATGTCATGTTAGCTTGATATGATGTGTAACATTTGTGATGACATACTTGATACTGGTGTTGAAAATGTGTATCTTTTTATGGACTTGAAGTTTTGAGCGATCGAAAGTAACATTTCTAGTTACTATAAAAGATACAAAATCAAAAACTGTATCAGAACGACTGTGAATGTTATGAGCATTATCAGTGTGTCCAAGTTCTTTTACTTGTCTGTGTTTTGTAACCCTTGGCTTCATTTGCTTGGTTTCTGTGAACAACTGGAATGAATGTAAATTGGTAAGGGCACTTTAAGAGTGTTTTTTCTAATGAAATTTACTTTGTTATAGGTTTAAAGAGGTCATTCCCATTTCCAACCCAGAGCTGCTCGCGAAAATTCATCAAACATACCGTGTTCAGTACATTCAGGATGTCGTATTACCAACTCCATCTGTTTTTGAAGATAACATGCTGTCCACATTATCAAGTTTTATCTTTTTTAACAAAGTGGAAATTGTTACATTAATACAGGTATTCTTCAAGTTTGTTCAGCAATTTGTGTTTGTATTTTGATACAGTTCCTTTCATTTCTGTCATGGAGTTTGAATAGATCGTATACACGGCTGAATGGTTGTGTGAATTAAATGCCATAACTGTTGGCTGAACTGTATCTTGTTATTGAATTACCTTACTGTGTTACTAATTTAATTTTTTTCTGATCTCTCGTAGGAGGATGAAAAGTTCCTCAGTGAACTTTTTGCACAACTAACAGATGAAGGAACTGATGAACAAAAACGCAGGGACCTGGTACTTTTTCTTAAAGAATTCTGTAATTTTTCACAAAACTTACAACCTCAAGGAAAAGAGTCATTTTACAAGGTACATCGTTTTGTACTTTTTCACAGTGAGTTAGTAGATTTTATACTTAAAGCAGGTATATACAATGGCTTATGAATTTTTTACAGACTCTCTCCTCATTGGGAATTCTCCCAGCTTTGGAGATCACCTTAGCAGCAGATGATGCTCAAACAAAAACAGCATCCATTGATATTCTTACTTACATAGTTGAGTTTTCTCCGTCCGTCGTCCGCGACTACACTTTACAGCAGACCAGCAATACAGATGAAGTAAGTTGTTTTTCTGTTGGTTAACAGGCATAAGAAAGACTGTAAAACAGTAATATCATAATGTGTATGTTTATATAGTTATTTTAGTATGGATTTTGTATAACAGTGGGTTTACAAAATAAGGTCACTTGATAGAAAATTGATGCACAGTGATTGTGAATGATGTGGTATATAACTATTTGTTTTCTTGAATTCAGAATTTGCCTGCTGTACTGGACATATTGCATGATGTGCAGGTTTGGCACCTGTGTGGAATATGGATGAGTGTGTTTTTTAGTAAAGTATAAATGTTAAATGTTGGTAAAACTTTTCATAACTTATGTTTGGGCAAAACATTGGGAAATTTGGGAATACTATACTGAGAGATTTCAAGTTTTGTATGCATCACCAATTCCTTCAAGTTTTTTAGTGGTGTGAAATGTATGTATACAGCAGACACTGTGATTCGTGTGTTATATTTCATGTGGGATTGCAACGATTAAGTCATAGTCCGGAGTTCAAGACCGTGTATGGGGAAACGTGAGAGAGAAGTTTATGAAATCATTTCAAAATATTTGTCAGGCTTCTGCGTCAGTTGCAACAGGCATATAGTTTTGAATGATGTGAGGCATGTATGAGAATTCAGAGCATCTGTTGCAATGGTAAGTTATAGTCAGAATTAGTACTTGGTATGGTGATGTGTCTTAGCGCATGTACTCATGTAACTACAGACCTTTCTAACAAAATATTTGAGTCTTGGGCTTGTGAATAAAATATGTGAATAAAACTTTAGAATAAGACTATAAAAATTATGGCTGCCTGATTCTGAAGATAGGACTGTGCATTCAATAATAATGGACTACAGTAAGCCATCCAGTGTGTGTACTGTATTTGTGTGAATATAAGCTGCACCTGAATTTAAGATTAAATAAAGGTACTGAACTTTTATTCGGTTTCCTTGTCAAAATTTTAAATTGATTTGTCCATGAGTACCAGTGACATTCAAAAGATATTGACTGTAGCCATTGTGTCAGTCTTGCAGTCTCATACTTGTTCACTGATATCCTTCACAGTAGTTAATGTGTTTGAAAATAGTTGGGGTTGCTGGACAAGGAATGCACGAACTACACTGGTTTGCAGTCAGGGTGTTGGGAGCTGTGATGATAGGCATTGTGACTGATGATGAGTGAAAACTTTGTGATTAACAGACTCTGTTATATATTCGGTTATGTGTATTTGCTTCTTTCATTAAGGTGCATTGCTGTGTTGTACGTGAGATTGCATATGTAATAGTTATTATAAGCAGTTCTGTGTGTTGCCATGATTAGTTGTTTTTTTCCTAATGTCATGGTTACAAAAATATCAGTTTCTGGTAGCTGTTCTATGTGCCTGAAAATATTAAGTCAAGTTCAATGCATGTTTGTTTACTGTATTATTTTATTGCAAGTTATGAATGCTGTTTTAAATACATTTTATCTGTGGACTGATGATTGTTTGTTACAAGTAAGTGATAAGGACCATCAGGCACAGCTGTTTTGATAACAAAGTAATTTGTTTAATAAGTTGTCATGTGTGATGATCCTTACCACTTTATAATCTGCATAAAAACACAGCAGGATGTCCCACATCAAAATTTGCAATTAGTTGTGTTGGATTACTTAACACAGTACTATCAGAGGTTTGCTCTTTCATTGACTGTGGTGTCTGGCTTTAAACCACATATTGATCAGGCATCCAGAACTGAATTTTAGCTGCATTGGTAACCACCTACAGAAAGCCAGTTTAGAAGGTTTCATCCTTGTACCCAGTTTACCATTTCCTGTTCGAGGGCAGAAATTTTCTTTGTTGCCAAAACATTGACAGTGATTTGACCTTCCAGACCAAGTCATGCTTCTTCTTGTTGCATGCAGTTTCATAGATGTATTCTGTGAATTATTTATTTATATATACTTGTTACTTATTTACTATCAATGATCTCTTTATCAAAAACTGTGGTGCATTTCATAATCAACCACAATACAGACTAGGTTTCATATAAAGAATGATATAATTATGAGCCAGACTGTAGTTTTAGCACAAGAAAATAAAGAGAAAAGATTCTGGCTCGCTTTTATCAAAGTATGGTACAGTATACCTTCCTTATTCATATCTTTGTAGATCATGGTTTTGGACAATTACTGTTGCAACTCTTGTAACCTATGGTGCAGGGCTTTTGTGTGCTGTCACTTGTGCAGGTGCACTGAGTATTACATAAGAAGTTGCATGTATTCACCTATCCCCGTAGCTATTGTCTAGGTAATATGCAATATGGAATGTGCTTCATCTATACTTCTCACCATCTTTGGACATAACTGTCATACTGTTAATTTAATTACCTCCAGAAAGCATGATCTATGTGCTAATGAAGAGCCGTGGTATAAGAAGAAGGTAACTGATGTATTTGTTAGAGAAATGGATGTGCTGAATGGTGGTGTTGGATAAGTTTAACAGGGGAAAGAGAATTGCTGTGGTTGGACATATTATGGTGTAACTGCATACATTTGTTTCAGTAAAAATGAAGACAAGGTCAGGGGAAGCATTAAGACTAATGTTCCATTAGTGGTAAAATTTAATGTGTAAGATGTAGTGACCTCTTTCTTTAAAAGAAGGAAAGGGCAAATTTTATTTTGTAAGGCTGGAAGATGAGGCCCAGAAAGGGTTGCCATTCATTGGTGGTTTGGTGAGGGAGAAGTTCATACCAATAAAGGCTGGTTTGAAAGCTGTAATTGAAGTCCAAGAATGTAGCATTTAAAGTCTTTATTGGCCTTGATGATACCTGGAAGCATTTATAGGATGTTTACCTTACTCATCTGAATATACAGGTCAAGTACCTGTCCAGCACCACCACATCACTCCTGTAGCGGCTCAATCAGGGGGTCATTACAGAATTCATGAGCTGTTACATTTGTTGCACCTTTCACAGTATCTTTGATGCATTTGGGAAGAATATGTTTGTTGGTGTCATTGAGTAATGGAAATTGTGCAGAATGGCTGAATGAACAGTAAATATAAAGGAGTCCGTGGGTGAGCTGATGTCCACGGCTCGGAATTGGTGCTGGTATAAGCTGTGGCCTGCCATGGTGACTAAAGGGGATTCTGCACCTAGCAGGACAAAAGAAGGAACATTTTCAGTTTAGGCTGTGAAGTTCAAGGGAATGATTCCCAGATTTGGAGGAGGCTGATGTCCAGGAAGTTCTTTGCCTCCTTGCTGCTGAATTAGCTGAGGAGGGCCTTGAACAGCTGACAGTGCTCAGTGCACTGCAAGGTGAATCATATATTTTGGAGAGGCTGTAGCTGCTTCGCAGTGCTTTAGAGAAAGGCATTGACTTACTTCATTCTCCTGACTCATTGTTTGCTAAGTAGCTGACATGTTGACTTTTCATGGAATAAATTACCTGTAGTACATTGCAATTCTGGTGAATTCTATCATGCCGAGACCTTGTTGAGAGTGAGGCAGGCTGTCAGCTGATCTGCAGATTGCCCACATTTTAACAGAACCTGAGTCTTCATTTGTGCTTCATTTTATGTATCTGGAGCAAGTTTGTATGCATTTTATTTTAATTTGCGTAACAGTGGTAGATTGAGGTGACGGAGAGTAATAAATGACTGAGATTGTTGAATAAATAACCACTGATTAGCCGAGGGTAAAACTGTGTTAGAATGTACATGTGAAAGTGGAATGGGGAGGACTAAGTTAGGAGTGGCCCCTTTTTGCTGTTATTAACTTCACTTCTCAAAACCAACAAGGCTGGCAGTGTACATGTAACATAATATTGAGGCGCTTTTGCATTACCATTTTTGCCGTGGTAAAGCAATGAGTATTACATATTGTGAGTGTGTTTGTAGCCTTAGTTATCCAGCATGCAAAGCACATGTGCCGTGTTAAATTGTCATCTGTGCCCTGTCTGGCTTTATCATATTTTTTCACACTATCTCATAAACAGCACAATTTTTTAAAAATGGTTATGAGTATAAAATGATTTTCTCCACGATTTTAGTCAGAAATATTTTTCATTCTAAAAAGAACTGAGGGAGATAGTATCATAAATGTACATGGGTGTTCATGGAAAATGCCTGTTATTCTTGTCAGACTCTATTGAAACTTGATTTTTCTGTACCAGTTTTTGAGAAATACTGAAATATCAGATTTAATGAAAATGCGTCCAATGATAGCCAAGTTGTTCCATTCAGACAGGTGGACACACAAATGGACAGACATGACAAAGCTAATAGTTGCGTTTTGGAATTTTCTACACACACCTAAAAACAGAAACTATGGCATGGATTTTGAATTTTGTGGACTTAATAGTACACTGCACTCATGTATGGCCATATGGATAGTTAAAATCTCTTTTACCTAACTTAAATAAATTAAAACATTCTATAAGCCTACACCAAAGAACCTAGCCGATTTAACAGTTCGTTCGCGAATTTTGAGATATGTTGCAGCGTTTCAGAAATTCTAGGTGCAACACTGAAACTGAATGAGATTAGTGAATTTGTAAAGTTGCAGAAGTTTCTTGCACGAGTTCTTGGTACATAAATACCTTCATGGGCCACTCGTTTTCATCTCAAGGGCCATCCATTGCTGGAACTTCAAGATCACCTGCCCCAGGTTCGTAGCTGTAGGCAGACATGTTGATCATGTTCCATATGGGGGATGAGAATTTTTTTCGAAATGAGCAAAGGTCATGAATGATGTTTATGTGGATATTTGCTTGCAGGACCAAATGCTTATCAACGTGGTGATTGAACAAATGATCTGTGATAATGATCCTGAGTTAGGGGGTGCTGTGCAGTTGATGGGCATCCTCAGAATACTTCTAGATCCAGAGAACATGCTAGCTTCCGTCAACAAATCTGAGAAAACGGACTTCCTTAACTACTTCTACAAGCACAGTATACATGTTCTTATTGGTATGTATGCTGGGCCAGCATATAATTTGGTATATCACTGATTCATCATTGGGCCTATGATTTGATTAGTACTTTGAAAACCTCTGTTACAGTATGGTCTCAGAATGTTGTTACCTATCCACCAAATATCATGGCATTATATTAGCCCAAAGAACAGTGATCAGAATCAAGAACAGATCTCATTGTTTTTTGCATAGAGACAGATGGTGAAACTCATAGTTACAAGTTTGCACCTTTTCATTGTGAATGTACAGAAATGGATTGCATCACTGTGCATAATCATATCATTGCTATTGTTGTAATTTTTTAAAGCTAACCTGAATGCAGTAACCAGAATGCAAAAGAGAGAGTGTTAAGAAAAAGCTGGTAACAATTGGAGACACATTGTTTTCCCTTTAGACAAATATGTGGGCCAAGAAAGAAAGAAAGTAGCTGCCTTGCGAGAACAAAAATCTTGTCAAGACTTTGCGTCTTTTGTAATGAATCACAAGATTGGTAGTAAGTCAAGACTCCTCCTTTTATAATCCATCACGGGTTTGTTAGTAAGAACTCCCATCCTTCAGAAGTGTTAATTGATTGCAAGTAAATATTAGACAACTACAGACACCTCTAGAAGCATTTTAAATGTACACGGTGATCAGAGTTATGTTGCAATGAATGTGTTATACATTTAATAACCAATATGTTATATATTTAATAAGAACATTACAGGAAGTGGAATGTCACAGTTGTCAAAGAGAACCTCTTGTATAAATACCTACAACTTGGAAATGTTTGGGCTATTAATTTAATGTTAAAAGTGATCCAGGTGCTTTTACATTTTCCTTTTGTAACTGGGACATACATTTTTTATATATATCTTAATTTTATCAATGATTTGGATGTGTTGGCCTTTCCCATTGTAATTTTTTTTTAATTATGTACCTTAGAGCAGAAACTGATTGAGACTTTTACTTGTAGCACCATTACTAGCTAATACGGCTGAAGACCATCCAGCTAAAGAGGATTACCAGACTGTGCAGTTGTTGGGCCTCATATTAGAGCTACTATCCTTCTGTGTAGAACATCATACTTACCACATCAAGAACTGCATTCTCAATAAGGATCTGCTTAGGCGCATTTTGGTACTCATGAAGTCTACACACACATTCCTCGTGCTTTGTAAGTACAGATTGAGTGTACTTGAAGGAAAAATACAAACTACTATTTGCATGTTGACAGGCCTTGAAGCTCTAAGCAGAGAATGATCTGCTTGCTGATTTATCTAAAGATAAACCAGTAAGCAGATCATAATAATCATTGACTTCATTTTAGGAGTTAGACTTAGTAAAATGGCCATTTTTCTGTTAGTAAAATGGTCATTTTTTAGTTACATACGTATGTTTAAATCCGAATGATCTGTGCCCATTATGTCATAATTCAGTGCTCAGGGAAAACACATATTAGGCAATTCTGATCATGTCTGGGGAAATCCCAGCACTCTGTTTAACACAATTGCTAGAATACTGAGAAATCCCATACTGTTCAGTGCATATTTTGCTGCATGGGCATTCTAGAAAGAAAATCTAATGCCTGAAAGCCAGCTGGTGTGAAGGTGTAATATAGTAACTTAATATTGGCCACTGAGTGACATACTGTAGAGTGATTCAAGTATGTCTTTAGTCACATGAAGGATGTCAGATTATTGGAAATGTGCAATTGCCACATTTTGTATCTGTGGTGTAATGTGATAGGTACTGTAATTTGATAACTTGCTTTTTAGGTGCATTGAGGTTTATGAGGAAGATTATTGCTCTGAAGGATGAATTCTACAACAGGTACATCATAAAGGGCAACCTCTTTGCACCAGTTATAGATGCATTTGTAAGAAACAATGGGAGATACAACCTCTTGGATTCTGCAATATTAGAGATGTTTGAATTCATTAAATTGGTAAGTTTGTGATTGATCTTGTATATCATTTGTACAACTTGGTGACATACTGGTTGTTGCAAGTGTGAAGTGTTTGCATGTAGAAAAGAATGCCAGCAGAATATTATTTGCATGCATTTTTATTCGGCTAAGAATAAACAATTGTTATAGCTGGAAAACGTTGTACTAACAATAATTTAGGTGCTGCAGTGTTCGACATCTGTGATACTTTGGTGATGTGTATTGTCTTCCGAGTTTGGTTTCAGTTATTCCTTATTCTAGAACAGTAGTACTGCAAACAGGAAACAATTATTTTATCAGAATTTCTGTTTTTTTTTCGCATTTTACATTCTTCTCCTGTACTGCATATTTGTTATTCTGATATATTTAATTTATATGAAAAATGTGGGAACTCTGTTGTATACAGTGGTCCAGAGGTTACTGCATATTTTACAGTCGGTCATTATTTTGGTTATGATTTTCATTCTGTTTGTGCAAATGATATGATGTATGATAAGTGTTTTGTCTGCCATTTACATTGTAATAGACCGCTTCATAAGTATTTTTAGCTTATTGGTGTGTTTCAGCAGAGCACATTTTTAACTTTAAAGATTAAATGCAGAGGTTCTTGTATTTGATGGTAATTATATTTCATGTATACTTCGTAGGCTGTTTATTGGATGAACATACAGGCAGATTTTCAGTTGTTCACTATGTAATTCCGGTTGTTCTGGGACATTAGCCAGTATGTAAGAACAGCAGAGGAGAACATTTTTTGCTACTTAAGCCTAAATTGGATTATCCTACATTCAAGAACATTTGTCAGTATGGTTGCATTAGTTGTTAATTTGGAAGTAGCTTTTGCAAATCACTCTCCCCTGAACATTAAGACATCCAATAGCATTACAATAAATTCACTCCTGCACATGCCATTGGAATGAATGAATGGAGACAGTAGAGAAGTAAGCAGATTAAGGAGAAATGTTGTTGTTTCTTTATAGGAAGACATCAAGTCCCTTTGCTCACATGTTGTTGAAAACTTTGGAAAAGTTCTGGATGACATTGAATACGTCCAGACCTTCAAAGCTCTCAAGCTTAGGTACGACCAGCATCAGGACAAACTCAAGGACAGAGATAGAACAACATTAGACAGGTAAATGTGTTGCTGCTATATGGAGCTCAGTGGAGCTCATTTTGACTTAATGGCCTTATTTTGAACTACCCTCAAAT
>Ga0123353_10007641_pt1 | contig 14650 bp, 13 predicted proteins | sample TergutLab28metaG_3_FD_92763 | JGI IMG/M metagenome (GOLD analysis project Ga0123353, IMG submission 92763) | Labiotermes labralis P3 segment gut microbial communities from Petit-Saut dam, French Guiana - Lab288 P3 | ecosystem: Host-associated > Arthropoda: Insects > Digestive system > Gut ... | reverse complement strand
GTATGGACTAGGGCAGTGTTATTGCTTTCTGTATTCATGCTTAATGTATAGCCAGTACTATTGTTGGTATTGACAGTAATAGTAAGCTCCCTATGGACTTCGGTACCACTAGGAGTAGGAGTAAGACTGAGATCTACGAGAGTTGGTGTGGCTCTAATGGAGAGGACTGAGCCGACATCTACAATGACGTCTACTGATGTGCTGGTAGTAGTGGCGTCACTGGCATAGGGAGCTAGAACAACAGAACCAGTGATGAAGGTGAGGAGAAAAGTGGAAAGAAAGACCGGCAAGAGATAAAGCTTTTTACTAAGACTTTGCTTAAGCGCCATGGAGCTATTGTAGCATAGAAAGTAAAAAGGAAGCAAAACCGCTATTGCTTTTTTGGGGGAAATGTGCTAGTATAACGGGGTAAGGGGGACTATGTCCAAAAAACAACAAAAAAGAAGTCGAAAATTATGGAAAGTGGGGGTTTTTGTGGTACTGTTTTTGGCAGCTGCGCTGGTGGTGTTTTTGGTGGGGAAAGAAATGGAATGGTGGGGCTGTGCGGATGGGAATTTGATGTGTGAGGGGGATGAGAATCGTGATGAGGAGGAGAGCGAAGCAGGGGATGAGCTTGGGGAGGAAGAGGCTGGGCTCAGCGGGGAAAAGGATTCGGAGGCGCCTACACCGGCGATTGAGGCAGAAAAGAATGTGGTGCATGATAAAACCCCGACGGGTGAAACTTTGGGTGTGTGGGTGACAAGCAAAAGTGTTTCTGGGGGGATGTTAAGAATTCGCGTGCAAATCGACCAGAATATTAGTAGCGGGACTTGTTATCTCACGATTGGGGGCTATTCTACGACGGCACCGGTGGTTGCTGAGCCGCAGAGTGCGTCGTGCCAGGGGTTTGATGTGCCGACGAGGGATTATTCGGGGAATAGTTTTGTGATAACGGTGAAGTCGGGGAGTAAAACTGGGTCAGTTAGTGGAGTGCTAAATGGATAAGGGATTATTGACTGGATTGCTTCGTTGCCTGTGGCTTCTCGCAATGACGGCAATATTCGTGGGGGTGTCCCAAGCGACGCCGGTGGCGGCGCATTTGAATGGTTTTAGTGCGGGGCGGATTATGGACGATGCGGTGATGAGCGATAAGAGCTCGATGAGCGAGGCGCAGATACAGAGTTTTTTGAAGTCGAAAAATCACTGCAACGATAGGGATTATGCGAAATATTTGAGGAATACAGCGGCGGGATATTCGTATAACTGGAAAGATGGGCGGTTTGTATGTATGGCGGATGAGGTGTTCAATGGTGAGAGTGCGGCGAAGATAATTTGGCAGGCGGCACAGGACTATTCGATAAACCCGCAGGTTTTGATTGTGCTGCTAGAAAAAGAGCAGAGTTTAATCACGGATACTTGGCCGAACTCGCGGCAGTATCAAATCGCGACTGGGTTTGGCTGTCCGGATACGGCTCCTTGTGATGCTCAGTATTATGGGTTGAAAAATCAGGTGCGGAGGGCGGCGGCGCTGTTTCGTGATGTGCTGAATGGCGGTTGGTCGAATTATCCGGCGTACAGCACCGTATATGTGCGGTATAGTCCGGATGCGAGCTGCGGCGGGTCGAATGTTTTTATTGAAAATCGGGCAACATCGGCACTGTATCGTTATACACCGTACCAGCCGAATGCGGCGGCGCTGGCGGCCGGGACAGGGTCGGCGAAATGCGGGGCGTATGGGAATCGGAATTTTTATCATTTCTTCACGGAGTGGTTTGGGAGTACGCACGCAAAAATGTTTGAATGTGATGCGGTGGCGAAAGACGTGGTATGTGTTTGGCGGGCTAGGAATGCAGAGAATAAGACGGAGTTTTTGTCGCCGGATGTGGCGGCCGTGAAAGATAAAATAAGTGGAGGGGGATGGGCGTATGGCGGACTGGCATTCTATGCGTATAGCAAGCCACGGGATAATGCCGTACCGGTGTATGCACTTCTTTTGAACGGGTCGAGATATTTCTATACGACAGGCGAATTAGAGAAAAAGAATGTGCTGGCTACGCTACCTAGCCAAGATTTGGGAGTGGCATTTTATGTGCTAGATAGTACTTATAGGTCGAATTCTGGGTATCCGGTATATCGGCAGGTGTTGAATGATGTGCATTTGTATTATATGAGTGGTGCGGAAAGAAATGAGCTGATGAATAGCACTGGGTATGTGTCGGAGGGGATTGGTTGGTATGCGCCGAGCGGACGTGCGGAAACGAGACCGGTGGCGAACGGGCGAGTGAATGTTTATCGGCTGTTTAATGGTACTCGGCACTTCTATACAGCAGGGCTGGCCGAGAGAGACAATGCTATTCGGGCGGGGTGGAAGAGCGAGGGGGTGGCGTTTACGACTACGGCGGGAACGGGGACGCCAGTGTATCGATTGTTTAGAAATAATGTGCATATATATGTATTAAGCGTGGCGGAGAGAGACAAGTTGGTGAGTGGGGGCTGGAGATATGAGGGAGTGGCGTGGAATGTGGACGATGCGACGACTCAAGTGTTTGAGTTTCATAACGGCAATAGTTATTTCTACACGGCGAGTGTAGCGGAAGCGTTCTCTATCGCAAATCGAGGGTGGACGTATACCGGGAAGAGGTTTGGGACGTCGCAAGAGGATCGACTGGCGGTATACCGGTTTTATTCGACTCAGCAGAATCAACATTTTTATACAGTAAGTGTGCCGGAGGCGCTGGCGATTGTGAATCGTGGATGGGTGTATGAGGGGATAGGGTTTTATGCGAATAAGGGGACGGTGGGGAGACCAGTGTATCGGTTTTATCTACATAATAATCATTTTTATACTGCGAACGAGGCGGAGAAGGCGACACTTATGGGGCGAGGGGAGAGATATGAGGGGGTGGCGTGGTATGTGGGAGGGACTAGAGGTGATACGCCGGTGTATCGCTTGGTTGTTGGGCATCAGCATTTTTACACTGCTAATGTAGCGGAGAGAGATGTAGTGATAAAAAATGGGGGGAAATATGAGGGCATAGCCTGGTAGCTTAGTAGCTGCACACAATACGCCTCCTACTTCGTCAAGCCTTCCGCTACTCGCTCTACGTATCTCTTAATACGTTTCGCTGCGTTGCTCAGGCTTTCCTTGTATTAGACACATTGTGAGCAGCTACTTAGTTATGGTGGCCTTCGAGGGAGTTTTTGGAGTGGTCGGAGCCGAGCTTGGCGCGATTGGCTAGGCGGATGCCGCGCCATTTGGCGAATTGATACCAAGGGTTGGCGAAAAAGAAGCGGAACTTTTGTCCGGCTGAATATTCATGATCGAAGGACATGAACATGAAATCTTTAAGCGAGCCCTTTGTTGTATTTACAATAACTTTTGCGAAAGATACTTTGGCGGCGGGGACGCCGTTTTTTCGCATGTTGTAGATTTCGTCGAAGATGCGTTTTTTGTAACTGCGAGGTTTTGCGTCGTTGTTGTGGATGACGGCGCCGTAGGGAGTGTAGGCTTTGATGAAGCCGGCATCGATGATTTCTTGGCCGAATTTTTGGTCTTCGGAATACTGAAGGAGGCGATAAGAAATAGTATCCAGCAGGAATTTGCGACGGGTGGCGGAGCAGACGTCGGAGTAGAAAGTAGTAGCGTCAAATGTGCCGGATTTGCGGTCTTTGGCGGCTTGGTGGAGAGTGATGCCTTCAGTGGAGCCCTGACCCGCGAAGACTCGGTTGGTTTCGTATTTTTGGGCGGGCGGGGTGGAGGAGCGGGGGATTTGGCGACCGAGGACGGCGACGATTTGGTCATTAAGGGAGAAGGGGCGGAGCATTTCGTCGAGCCAATGTTTGTGAGCAGGGATAGCGTCTTGGGTGAGGTAGACCATATATTCGCTCTTGCTGATTTCGGCGGCCCATTGGCGAGTTTTACCATGGTTGAAGTCGGCTTTTTTGATGGAGATGAATTTGAGGTTGGAGTGTTTTTTGACGTAGCTTTCAATGATTTTCGCGGAGTTGTCCGTCGATTCGCTGTCGGTGATTAAGACTTCATATTTGATGGTAGTTGATAGAGAAAAAACTGCATCGAGGGTTGATTTGAGATGGTCATGCTCGCCGTTTCTAACTGGGATGAAAATTGTGGCGGTGGTTTTGCTGCTGCTCATAATCGTTAGGTGTTATTATACATGATATTAGACCCCATTTACATAAAGGGTCTCTTGTTTTTCAGCCCTAGGCATACTCTAATGAATTTATAGCCACAGACAAGAATGAGCCTAGCATAGAGAAAGGCGGATGTAATGTAGTGATACGCGAAGAACTTACGGCTGTACAGCGCTGGGTGCAGCTTCATGACTTTTTCCCTGAGCTTCTCGCCATCGACAGTTTTGTTGCGGCTGCCGTGGTTGAAATCGCCATAGATTAGCAAAAACTCGGGGATAAATGAAAATTTCTGGCTGATTTCTGATATAGACAACATCAGCTCCCAATCTTCGTATCCGTCTTTCATGGCTGATTTGTACCCACCCACTCTGCGAAACATTTCCATATTGATGAGGGCGCTATTATGAATATAGTTCCCCAAGCGTAGTTGTATTTTGTTGAACTTCATCATATCGAATTTTGTCTTTGCGATGCTGCTCTCCATTTTGGTGTAGACAACGTCGGCGTTGTCCTCTCGCATTTTTCTTACTGTCTTTTCAACGTAGGTTGGCGCGAGCACGTCGTCGGAATCGAGAAAAATCACATGGTTGGTTTTGACTAATTTTAATGCTAGATTTTTTGTATAGACGACCCCGTGATTTTTTTGTTTGATGAAGGTGTACTTGACGCCATCATCGCGGTGGCTGCTGAGATATTTTTCTATGACTTTTACGCTGTTGTCTGTCGAGCCGTCGTCGACAATGATGACCTCGTACGGTTTGACCGTCTGGCGGCTGATTGACTCTAGGGTTTTTGTGATATGCTCGGCGTAATTGTAATTGGGTACGAATACTGTGACGTCATCAAATCCTTCTGTTTTGGCCAAGATTTTATTGGTGTAGAATTTGCCTAATTTTTTGATGTGTTGCCGTTTGACAAATAATGAAGGTCTAACCCATATATTAGACAGCCAAGCTTTAGCTGTGGCTTGGTAAAAAGTTCTGTTGTCCCCTCTGCGGGTAATCAATCTAGCTACGGCTTCTAAAAATTCGCGACGGCAATATGCTTTGAGCTTTCTGCAGTAGCGTCTGTCAAAGTTTTTGTATGCAAACCTGAAACGATTTCTCTGCATCTGATAGTAATAAAAGAATGATTGTGCGCCGCTACTGCCAGCAACTTTGTGCCAAACGCACGCTGTGGGTTCGTAAATAACTTTTAGCCCGGCGCGTTTCGCTCGTGCGATTAAATCAGTCTCTTCATAATAGGCGAAGAAGCTCGGGTCTAGATACCCCACCTTTGCTATCGCTTTTTTGGTGACAAATAGTGCTGCGCCGGATACGGAGTTGACTTCGCGACGCTGGTCGCCGACTTGTAGCATAGTCGCATGGCCAGCGTTTGGATTGATGATTTGATAGGAAGTAAATGCCCCGGCTTTTTTTGTGGCTTTGCCATCCCACAAATACTGTTTTGCGCCAATGATATCTGCGCCGGAGTCATTGTGTGAATCAATAATTTTTTGCAAATATTCCCTGTCGACAACTAGGTCGTTGTTTAACAAAATTATGGCATCGCCATCACAATGCTTTAGGGCTTCGACATGACCGCCTGCGAAGCCTAGATTTTCTTGTTGCGATACTAACTTTATCCCATCAATCTTGCTCAGCCTGTCTGCTGAACCATCCTTTGACCCGTTGTCTAATACTACGATTTCGTAGTTTTTGTACGTGCTGTTTTTGACTGACGCGATACATTTCTCGGCATCGTCTATGCTATTCCAATTCAATATCACTATGCTAACAAAAATATTTTTCATTATTTCCTCTTCAGCCATGGTGGGACATTTAGGCTCTTGTAATTTCGCTTGACTAGAGTTTTCTGGCTACAAGCGTAGATTTCTTTGCCGCATAGTTCGGGCAGTATGGTAAATGCTCTTTCTAGCGCATGAGCCATAGTAGCATCAAGCTGACCTTTTTCTGCTGGAAAATCTTGGGGGTTGAATTCTGTGATAAGCGGCGCGATGGCATCTAGCCGAGCCCAAAACATGGTGCCAGCAAAAAATCCGTATTGGTTTTTTGGCTTATCGAGGGCGCAACAATTGATTCTTTTTAGCACGAATTTTAGGAGTTTTATATTCATAACGCTAGATACTATATCGAGCGAATAGTAATATTCTGATGGACCGATAATACTAGCATTTTTATCGCGGAGGGTTTTCATAATTTTAGTGATATTTTTTGGTTCTCCTATGAGGGAATCTAGCGTGCTCTGCCGCCAAGTCTTGCCAAGGATAGATGTGGCATGAGTGGATTTTTTGGAATGAACCTTTAGGACAAATTCGTAGGATGATTTTATTAAGGTTTTGCCGACCAGAATGAAGGGAAGCACGTCTCGGCCTCTGTTTGCGACTGTAAAAATATTTGCCTGCGGGAAATCTCGCAATATTTTTTTCGAAAAATCTTTTTGTGCTTGTGGGATAGTGACGAATAAGTCATAACCTGTCGCCGCTGATAAATCTTTGAGTTTTGATGCGAACTCGTCCCATGTTTCTGTGAAGAATAAGTGCACAACCACAGCGAGGGGAGATGTTTTGTCGCTGTGTTTTATTTGTCTGAAATGATAGCTTTGCCTATTCGGACGACGAGTGATTATAGAATATCGAACGGCATTATTGACGAAACGGATTGGCCAGCCTATTAGCCAAATTATGCGATTGATGGGTGAGAAATATTCACGCATTACTGTGAAATTATCGTCTTTCATAATTATTTTTGGGAAATTTTTCACTGTGATAAATGCGCTTCCCATAAATCGCCAGATGGCGGTTTTGCATTTTGCTAGACCACGATATGGTGCGGTGATGGCTCGGCCGATTTTATACTTTTTGGAATTAACTATATCGGATAGCGCTTTGTCTTTGTCGACGATGATATTCTCTAGGTCGGCGATGGCTGCTAGCAGAAACTTGGTGCATCTTTGGAAAAGGTTTGGAAAGTCTTTGTACAGTTTGCTGAGGACTGGGTCGTCTTTGTCTGAGATGCCTTTTGCTATTTGTATTAAGACCCTAGCGGCTGAATCTTTTATGATGGCTTGTCTTTTTTTGTCGCCAGCAAATAATTCTGAGACGGTATTGAAAAAGTTCATGTGGTTGACAGCTTGCTCGTGCCAGAATTTATCAAAATCCTTTGATGCGGTAGACCAAATGCCACCGTCGTGCCGGCGATAGACTGCCATTGTGTCATTGATAAACCCTATTTTCCCATGCCTAGCATGGTAGATGTGGAAGAACCAGTCGCCGGGTATGACTTTGGTCTTGGCGATGTCACTATAATCTCCGCAGGATCTATATATCACCGAATTGGTCTGGATAAAATTAAACGATAACAAGTTGTCTAATGTCCATGTTTTACTGCTGCTGCCATAAATATCATTGGGGAATATTTCGTCGTTATGCTGTTCGTTTTCGTAGGTGACTCTTACTGGGTGAAAGCAGACAGAATAGTCGGGATGTTTCTCCATGAAATCGACTTGTTTTTGCAATTTGTTCTCGTCTGTCCAGTAGTCGTCGCCTTCGCAGATGGCGATATATTTGCCTTTAACACGGGGGATTAAAATCTCACGAGCGATACTGATGCCTCGATTGTATTGGTTGGTTTTCTGAAAGAGCGGTTTGATAATGTCTGGGTATTTTGCTTGGTACTCTTTGATGATAACCGGCGTTTTGTCGGTCGAGGCGTCGTCATTTATCAGGACCTCAAACGGAAAATTGGTTTTTTGCATCAAAAATCCGTCTAGTGCATCGCGAATATACTTTTCTTGGTTGAAAGCAGTACATAGTATTGATACTAGCGGCGGCTGCGACTTCACTGGACGTCCTCTTGTCGTATTCCAACTGTGTCGCCATTGGAAGCGCCCATGGCGTTGGCCTCGTCTGTGTCGATATGGAGTCTGGTCGCAAAATCTTTTGATGAGCGCACTACAACGTTATCCAAAGTGCCGCCACGCTCCCCGCCAAATACTGCTTTTACCGTATCGTCTAGTTTGCCGTCTTTGGGGTTGAGATGGAGGTGTCTTTTGGCGATGATAACGCTCGCTTTGATTTTGCCGTTCACGGAGAGTTCTGGCGCGCCTTTTAGGTCGCCAGAGATGCGGACGGGAGCCGCAATTTTTAATTTGTACATGTCGGTCATGGAGATTTCGATCTGCGTCTTCTTGCGAAATGGCATGAGGACGCGGACGCCGGGGATTTCGCCGCTGTCGCTTGCGATAGTGACGGTTTTGTCTGTAGCGTATTCGCCGGGCTGCGACAAATCTTTGATTTTGTCCGGGAGAGCGTCGAATAGTTGATGATAATCCTCCTGCGAAAAATGGATGTGGCGGGCTGATATTTCGACTTGAACTTTCATGATTTCTCCTTTGGTATAATGACGGGCACTAAATCCTTATAGCCGACAACGCCTATTTTGGCAGATAGTAGTTGTGGGTCTGTGGATTCACCCTTTAACCATTTGATTAATTGTTTTGGTAGATTGACGCCTGCTAGATGGGCGAACGGATACATGCCGCCAAAGCGAGCATTCATTTCTAGAATCATCACTTCGCCATGGTGGTAGAAACAGTCGACATCTAGCAATGAGATGTGTCCTAGCTCCTGGGAAAGTTTCTTGGCGGTTGCCTCAAACGGTCCGCTGTCTATGATTTCGGCGATGTCGGTTTCGCCGGCACGCATTGCGAACTTTCGTTTTGCTATGACAGTCTCATATCCGCCATTTAGATTGTTGATGATTTCCAAGCCAAAATCGTCATCGATGATTTTGGTCTGGACGAGAACGCTGTGTTCAATGTCGACGCCCGATTCATATTTTAGGTAAGTGTTTGCTATTTCGTTTTTTACTTTGTGGTAGAAAACTTCTAGCTCGTTTTGGTTGTCGGCTGTGTAGATGCCGATGGAGCCCATGCCAAAACGGGGCTTGATGATGAGCGGGAATTTAATCTTCCCGTCTTTTATGGCTTGTTTCGCTGAGTCAAAGTCAATATAGGTTTCTGGGGTTGAGATGTTTATCGATTTGAGGAACTCAAAAGTTTTCCATTTGTCATTGCAGTTATCTATGGCTCTTTCATCAGAGACAATGACCGTGATGCCGTGTTTGGCAAATTTCTGCTTGTTTTTGGCAAGTACCATGAGGTCGATGTCGAATAGCGAGATAAGCACTGTGATGTGATTTTTCTGGCAATAGTCAATCAAAAAATCTATATAGTTTTTGCTATAAATCAGTGGCGTCAATACATAGTCGTTGGCTTGCGATAGGGCGTAGGTGTATTCGCTGTTGCTCGCAAAAATTTTGCCATCATCGCCCAGGGCGTCTTTAAAATAATTGAGTAGATAAGTGCGTCGACCTACTGAAGTTAGTAAAATATTCATAGTTGCTCCTTTTGTAGGAAGTCGAAAAACAGTGGGGTTGACCCCGTGTGCAAAAACAAAATATTGCTGGCTTTTATGTCGTGCATCACTATATATTTTAGCATGCCGGCAAATGCTTTCCCCGTATAGACTGGGTCGAGCGCAATACCGTGCTCCCTGAGTAAGTTCTTGATTGCGTCTTTGACGCTTTCGTCGTACTTGCCGTAACCGTCTCCTACATAATCATCAGCTATCTGAACGCTATATCCTTTTGACGCTTTTTCTCTATAGCGTTCGTTGTATAGGGTGATAATATTGTCGATAAACTCGCTGGCCTGCTCTTTTGCCCGTGCGGTTGAAATGCCTATAATCTGCTCGCGCCCATTTTGGGCTTTTTGTTCTACTAAAAGACCGGCCTGCGTGGTGCCATAGCCACTGGCTAAGAAAATGTAGTCAAAGACAGTCCCTGTGTCTTTGGAATATTCTGTAATCTCTTTGTAGCACGACCTCGTGCCATGAACGCCTTCTGGGTCGTACCCGCCGCCATAGATAAATCTGGGGTTTTTGTGATGCTCTACCAAACCAGACATGACTTTGTCGATGGTTTTTTTGGTGTCTGCTTTTTTGGTTTCGATGATTTTGGCGCCACATAGATTGACAATTTGGGAGTTAAAAGTTTTTTTCTTATGCTCAGTCTGGGAAATTATAACGCATTCGATATTGTGCATCTTGGCGAACATTGCGGTTAGCCGACAATGGTTAGATGAAGAATGCCCTGCTGTCACTACTACTTTGTTTTTATTCTTGCTGATATTTTTGAAGAATTCGTTTTGCATGCGCACCTTGCTCCCGCCAAGAGCAACGGGAATCAAATCGTCGCGTTTGATATACAGATTATTCCTGCCGCAATTAAACTTTAGGCTTTGTATCGGCGTGCTTAATTTTTTCATCTGATAAATCCTTGGCCATTAGATACTTCTCGCCCTGCTTTTTGACTTTGTAGTAGCCTAGCTTGTTGTAAAAACCAAGAGCGTTTTCATTATCAATATTGCAAGTCAAAGTTGTTTTCTCCATACCATTAGCCCGCGAGATATTCTCGAACTCATCCATCAATTTACGACCAAGACCCATGCCCTGATATGAATTGTCGACAACAAGATCCGACAAGAAGGCTGCTTTGTTGTCTGTGTCGTTGGCGTAAAATAGGGCGATTCCTACGATATCATCTTCTATTTTGATGGCGGCGGCGATACCATGCTCAAATATCTTCTTGGCATAGTCGTCGAACTCAAAATCCGCGTCTTTGCTCATGTCCGATTTTTGGTATTGGGATTTTTGCAATTTGCCTAGGGCTAGAGTTATTTCTTCCGCACTATTTAATCTGGCTGTTTCAATTTTCATTTGCTATCTCCTTAAATAATTCATGCAACTTTTTTAGCCTTTGTTCGGGGCTGACTAGCTGTGAGTATTTTTTCTGTCCTTTCTTGGCAATATTATACATTTTTTTGGGGTTTTTTGCAAAGGATAACACTTTATCGGCGATGGCTTTGGCGTCGGGCTTCACAATCACTAGTTCGTCATCGCAAAATCTGCCACCATTATTATCTAGTTCGTCTGTGGTTATGACCAGCGCTCCGGCAACTAGCGCATCGTTGGCCAATGGGAAACCGTCGAAGTTTCCAGGGAACAGTGCCCCCATGCGAGAAAGGGAAACTCTGATGTCGATTGATAAGTAGAGCTTTTTTAGCTTGTCGGTGGATAAGACACCGTGAAAAATGATGTTATCCCCGAGGCTTCTTGTATCCATGTCGCTTTTGTCGAAATTGCCGACAACATGAAAGATGACTTTTTTATTCTCTTTGTGAACCTTTTTTGCCGCTGCGATAAAAATGTCGTAGCCCTTGTCTTTGCCCCCTTCAGAATATTTGTAGGCCTGAAATAGAATATCAATCGTAGCTTTGTCTTTCGGGTATGCTAACTTTTTTGAGAAGTCGCTGTTTTTTAGTTGCGGCATGCCTCCCCACAGCATCTCTATTTTTGAGGGCGGTAGAAGCTTTTTTTCTCGTAAATAGCGTGCTGTGACGTCTTGTGTAGCGATGACTTTTCTGAAATATTTGGATGAGAATATTTTTCGCAACATTGCATCAGAGCTGGGGTTATTGAGGCCAAATCCGCCGCCGGGATAGAGTATAAATATGAACGGGATTTGATGTTTTTCGAAATAAGGCAAATAGGTATAGGTGTCAGAAAGAAAATAACTCATAGCCAAAAATGGCTTTACAAAATGTTTAGGGAGATATTTGATTCTATTTTTATACTTAGGAAATTGTTTTAGATAATTATTGCGTCGCTGTTTGAAATCTTTTTTTGTCATGCCATATGAGTGTGTGAAAAAGGCTTCTGGGCCGGGAGACATAGGATACGCGGAGTAGGCTGTGGTTGTGCTGTCGGCGTCAAGCAGGGTGCGTATTTCGGCGTCGCGAAATCCGCGCTTTGCTTTGGGGAACGAGCAGTCGACGATGCCTATTTTTTGAGGCATTTTTTGATAATCCCTATTATCCTCTTTTGATCGTCTAGGCTAATGTCGTCGTATAGCGGTAGGCATAAGATTCTTTTTGCTATATCGTCAGAAATTGGGCAATCGTTGGTATTGATGTAAGGAAGCGTGTCTAGTGATGGGTAGAAATATCGCCTTGGGTAGATGCCGTCTGCGTTGAGACTGTTCACAACATCGAGGAGTTCGGCTTCGCTGCTGAGAATTATCGGATAGTAGGCGTTGTTGTATGTTAGTTTGTTTACTAGCTTCTGGTGGCCGACAATTCCTCGCAGCTGCTCGTCGTAAATCGCTTTTGCAGCGCCGCGTCGTGCAATGATTTCGTCGATGTATTTGAGATTGCATAGTCCCATGGCTGATTCAAATTCGTTTATTTTTGCGTTGATGCCTAGGGTGATATGGTCGTCAAACTTATGGCCGAACGCGCTTTTGAGCCGCAATTGTTCGAACATTGCTTCGTCCTTGCAGACAATCCCGCCGCCTTCGATGGTGTGGAATAATTTGGTGGCGTGGAAGCTGGTGGCCGAGATATCGCCGTATTCCAGAGCTGATTTGCCATCGTATTTTACGCCAAAAGAATGTGCGGCATCATAAATGACCTTGAGGTTGTGCTTTTGGGCAATCTCATCAATTTTTGCTACGTCACACATATTACCAAAGACATGGACTGGCAGTATTGCTTTGGTTTTTTTCGTGATTTTCTCTTCAATTTTGCCCGGGTCTATGCATAATGTGTCAGGGTCGATATCCACAAAAACCGGCTGCGCCTGTTGCCATAGAATTGCCGAGGTCGTGGCGACATAGCTAAATGGAGTGGTGATGATTTCGTCGCCAGCACCGATGCCAAGTGCCTCGATGGCCAATTGTAGAGCGAGTGTGCCGTTTTGGAGCAAGAGTAGGTTTGGTAAATCCAGATAACTACAAAGTTGTTGCTTGAGTAGTTTGCTCAGTGGGCCGTTGTTGGTGACTTGTCCGTCATCCCAAATCTGTTTGAGATACGCTTCGTACTCTTCGACTGGCGGGAGAAAGGTTTTGGTGACATTGATGATTTTATTTGACATTTTTGCTCCATTCTCCCCGTGTCGCTATAAACCCTCCCATCTTTGCGCCAGCGATACTGAAACTTCTTGAGCGCGTGTCGCCTGAAAATCCGATGAGCTTGCGTTGTTTAAGGTCATCTTTGTCGTATTCGAAAAGTGAGGCTCTGACTTGGTAGTCTCCGCTGAGCAAAACGCCTGGGGGGAATTTGTATCTGAACGAGTGCCGGCCTTTTTTGAATGTAGGAGCAGTAATAGTCGTCTGCTCTACGATTGATATCCCGGATCGCATGATAGATATGCCGATAAAACATGGTGTATCTTCGCTAAGCTCATATACCACGTCAAAAGTTAAGCTATCTGTGTCTTTTAGCACGACATCGGATATCAGTTCTACCCGCATGTCTTTGACGAGCTCACTGAGCCCGATGGGGTGTTGGCCGATTTTATTATCTTGGCTACTCGGCTCGTAGTTTAACCTCAGATATTGATTCGCTACGGCGTCTGGCGTGCCGTTGATGATGATTTTTCCATTATTTATTAATAGCGCTTTGGTGCAATAATCACGTACGTTATCCATGCTGTGCGTCACTAGGATGACGGTTGTAGTTTTGTCTTTTTTAATCTTCTCGAAATACTCGTTGCATTTGCGCTGAAACGCTCCATCGCCGACGGCGAGGACTTCGTCGAGGATAAGAATGTCGCCACGGGCTTTGATGGCGACAGAAAAAGCGAGGCGAACCATCATGCCGCTGCTGTAGTTTTTGAGCTTTTGGTCCATAAAATCATGGAGTTCGGCGAAATCGACAATGTCGTCGTACATAGCGGAGATTTCCTGGCGGGAGAAGCCGAGAAGGGCGCCGTTGAGATAAACATTTTCGCGACCGGTGAGTTCGGGGTTGAAACCGACGCCGAGCTCGATGAAAGGGACGAGAGAGCCATTGGTCTCGATGGAGCCTTTTTCGGCTTCGTAGATGCCGGCGAGGAGCTTCAAGAGGGTGGATTTGCCGGAACCGTTGCGGCCGACGATGCCGAAGAAGTCGCCTTTTTTGACCTCGAAGCTGACGCCTTTTAGAACTTTTTGCTCACTGTAGCCTTTGATGCCGCGGGAGAGGTTGACGAGGGATTGTTTTACGCCGGTGCTTTTTTCTTTGGGCAGGCGGAAAGATTTATGGAGGTTGGCTACTTTGATGGCGGTGGTGGTTTTGCTGTTCATGTTGGAATATTATATCAGATAATGGTATAAAATCCTACCTCTGTTGGGGCGAATATGCTAATATGGGGGTATGAAAAGATTATTGGTCACAGGAGGAGCGGGGTTTATCGGAAGTAATTTTGTGCATTTGACGCTGGCGGAACATCCGGAGTGGGAGATTACAGTAGTGGACAAGATGACATATGCAGGGAACTTGGATAATTTGAGTGGCGTGATGGAAAAGATTCAGTTTGAGCAGGGGGATATTTGTGATACTGCGCTAATGGATAGGCTAGTGGCAGAGACAGATGTGGTGGTGCATTTTGCGGCGGAATCGCATGTGGATAATTCTCTGC
>Ga0123353_10007640_pt1 | contig 14651 bp, 10 predicted proteins | sample TergutLab28metaG_3_FD_92763 | JGI IMG/M metagenome (GOLD analysis project Ga0123353, IMG submission 92763) | Labiotermes labralis P3 segment gut microbial communities from Petit-Saut dam, French Guiana - Lab288 P3 | ecosystem: Host-associated > Arthropoda: Insects > Digestive system > Gut ... | reverse complement strand
ATATTGCCCAAAAAGGTGGAGCGGATGATGCAGCCGCCGCGCCACAGCATAGCGATGCCGCCGAAGTCCAGGTCCCAGCCGTAGGTCGCCGCCGCGGCGCGCAGCAGGGCGTACCCCTGCGCGTAGGAGATGATCTTCGAGGCGAAAAGCGCCTGCCGTATGTCCTCGATGAAGGCCGCCCTGTCACCCCCGAACTTGCCCCCACTCGCTTGCGAGGGGGCGGGGCCGGTGAGCACCGCCGAGGCCCGCACGCGCTCCTCCTTGATGGCCGAAAGGCAGCGCGCGTACACCGCCTCGCCGATAAGCGTCAGCGGGATGCCCTCGTCCAGGGAGGCGATGGAGGTCCACTTGCCAGTGCCCTTCTGCCCGGCGGTGTCGAGGATTTTCTCCACGATGGGCGCGCCGTCCCCGTCCCTGTAGGTCAGGATGTCCCGGGTGATCTCGATCAGGTAGCTGTCCAGCACGCCGGTGTTCCACTCCTTAAAGACCTCGTGCATCTCGTCGGCGTCCAGCCCCAGGTACTCCTTCATGAGGAAATACGCCTCGCAGATCAGCTGCATGTCGCCGTACTCGATGCCGTTGTGCACCATCTTCACGAAGTGGCCCGCGCCGTCGCTGCCTACCCAATCACAGCAGGGGATATCCCCGTTCGGACCCACCTTGGCCGCGATGGCCTGGAAAATCGGCTTCACGTGCGGCCAGGCCGCCGGCGAGCCACCCGGCATGATGGCCGGGCCCTTCAGCGCGCCCTCCTCGCCGCCGGAAACCCCTGTGCCGATGTACAGCAGGCCCTTGCTTTCCACGTACTTCGTGCGGCGGATGGTATCGGGGAAGTGCGAATTGCCGCCGTCGATGATGATGTCGCCGGGCTCCAGGTAGGGGATCAGGGTCTCGATGAAGTCATCCACGGGCTGGCCCGCCTTCACCATAAGCATGATACGCCGGGGCGTCTTCAGGCCGTCCACCAGCTCCTGGATGGAATACGCGCCGGCGATGTCCCTGCCCTTTGCCCTGCCCCTGATGAAATCGGTAACCTTCTGGGTGGTCCTGTTGTAGACGCACACGGAAAAGCCCTTGCTTTCCATGTTCATGACGAGGTTTTCCCCCATCACCGCCAGGCCGATCAGGCCGATGTCCGCTTTGGTCATGTGTTTATTCTCCTTATAATAAATAAATAAATTGTTAACCCATTCCCCGTTCCCGCAGAAGGAACGGTTCCTCGCCGGTCTCCTCCATGGCGTTCAGGTATGCCTCGCTTCGCTGCTGCGCATGGAAATAGCTCGCGGCGGGGGAGCCGGGCGCCACGACGAAGGTTAGCTGGTACCCGTAGGTATTGATCAGGTCGTCCAGGTTATCGGGGAAGTGCACGACGCTGGCCGGGATATCCACCTCTTCCAATGCAACGGGCCGCGAGAACCACAGGGCCCACGCGGCGATCGCCATCGTGCCGTCGGGGATCTGGTAACGCGATTGCTGGCGCCCCGTGGGGTATTGCTTCAACACTGTGCCGTCCCGGTTGAACAGTACGCCGTCTATGCCGCGCAGGTGCTCGCTTTTCGGATCCACCTCGATACGCTCGACAACGCCGCGCGAAATGATGAACGATTCCACGTCGGGCCCGAGCCGGACGGTTTCGGCGCTGGATAAATCCATGCTCACAAGCTTTATGCCGGCAGGGACGACCAGTTCGCCGCAGTGCAGCTTGCGCAGGGCGACATCCTCGTCGGCCTCCTCCCATGCCCAGCGCACGGGCATCCCGTCGATGCGCACGGGCACCACGAACGTATCGTCCGCGTCGTCGTCGGGCATCCATGTGCCGTCGTAGTCCACGAAGGCCATGCTATTTTCCACATAGTAGCGGATGGTGAACCCGCCCGCCTTGTAGGTAAACGGATACTGTGCCTCATATTCGGCCTGCCATGCCGATTCCTCCTCGGAAAGGGTGGTGGCCTCGGCCGCGCCTTGCGCTTTCGCCGTGATTCCCGCCGTGGTTACGTTCTCTGTTTCCCCGCAGGCGAACAGGCCCGCCGAAAGGCCGAGCAGCAAAGCGATGAGTAGCAGGTTTTTCATCATCGCTTCACCCTCGCGTTCCCCTTGAATATGCTCCACACCACGTCCTCGTCCGCCGGGGTGGCGTAGTCTTCCAGCGTGGTGGCCGCCAGCGCGCCGCTGCCCCAGGCGAAGCCCGTGCACGCCTCGGGCGCCCAGCCCTTCAGCACGCCGTACAGCAGCCCGCCCACGAAGCCGTCCCCGCCGCCGATGCGGTCCAGCACCTGTATGGCCCGCGGCTCGATGACCGTCCAATCGTCGCCGAAGGAGGTGATCGCCCCCCACAGGTGCTCGTTGACGGAGATCACCTGCCGCAGCGTCGTGCCGTAGACGGAGGCGTTGGGGAAAGCCTCTTTCACCCGCCCGATCATCTCCTTAAATGAATCGATCTGCGCGGCAAGGCCTGTACCCCCGGCTTCCGGGCCCTGAATGCCAAGGCACAGCTGAAAGTCCTCCTCGTTGCCCACGAGGATATCCGCCATGCCCGCGATCTCGGTGAACACGGCCCGCAGCTCGCCTTCCCGGCCCTTCCAGAAGGTGGCCCGGTAGTTCAGGTCGAAGGAGATACGCGTGCCGTGCTTCTTCGCGGCCCGGGCCACGTCCAGGCAGAACCGGCTGCTTTCCGGCGAAAGCGCGCCCACCAGCCCCGAAAGGTGCAGGATTTGCACGCCCTGCCTGCCGAAGATGTCCTCCAGGTCGAAATCCTTCGCGTCGAGGATGCGCCCCACCTCGCCCGCGCGGTCGTTGTGCACGCGGGGGCCCCGGGTGCCGCAGCCGCTGTCCGCGATGTTGAACTGGTGCCGGTAGCCCCACGGCCCGCCCTGGGGGATGTCCGGCCCGGCGTAGGCGATGTTGCGGCGGCGCAGCTCGCCCTGGATGAACAGCGACACCGGGCTGCCCGCCACGAAGTTGGTCAGCGCGAGCCCCGGCAGCCCCAATGAGGCTGAAACGTTGATCACGTTGGTCTCCGCGCTGGTGGCCTGCATGGTGAAGGTATTGCTGGTGTGCACGGGCGCGCCGTTCGGCGGCGTGATGCGCACGCCCATGCTGGTGGGGGCCGCCACGCCGTAGCGGCAGTTGGAACGTAAAGTCATATGGAACCTCCCAAAATGTATTGATTGTGTTATAAAAAATATTTCTCAATCACAGCAGCCACGCCATCCTCGCTGTTGGACAGCGTGACATCCTGGCACATCGCCTTGATATCCGCCGGCGCGTTGCCCATGGCCACCCCGAGCCCCGCGTATTCCAGCATGGGCACGTCGTTGTACCCGTCGCCCACAGCGATCATCTCCTCCCGGGCGATGCCGTAGGCCGCGCCGATCGCCCCCAGCGCCAGCCCTTTCGAGGCCCCGGCGTCCACGAACTCCAGCAGGTACGACTGCGAGGTATAGCAGCTTACCCTGCTGCCCAGCAGCCCGAGCATTTCGTCCCGCAGGCGGTTGGCGTCCTCCGGCGGGATGATCCAAAGCATTTTGGTGACGCCCAGGGCGCGCATGGGCTCCATATCGGCGACTATATGCACCTCGGCCCCGGTGATCGCCTGGTATGTGCTGACCTCCTCGTTTTCGCAGCTGACGAACAGCCTTTCCCCCGCCCAGGCGATCACGGGATACCCCCCGCGCACCCCTCCCGCGAATATCGCCTCGGCGCAGCGGAAATCCAGCCCCTGCGAGAACAGCGCCCGGCCCGTTTTCGCGGTGACGGCCATGGCCCCGTTGAAGAGGATCAGGGGTAAGTCGCCGTCAAAATCCGAAAGAATCTTCCGCATGCCACCCATGGGCCGCCCTGTGGAGGGTACGAACAGCACGCCCCGGTCCATGGCCGCCCAAACGGCCTCCCGGGTGCGCCGCGTCACGATGGATTCCTCGTTGAGCAGGGTGCCGTCCATGTCTACGGCAAGGAGCTTGTATTTCATTCAAATGATCCTTCCAACGCCCATAACCCGACGGCGGGGTTTTCGATGAAATAGATCTCTTCGCCATCGATCATATTGTAACCCGGCTTCAGTTCGCCCGGGTTGTATTTTTCCATGGCATCGCCGAGGGGCATGTAATCGAACGCGGCGCCCTCGATCTCCTTGCGGGTCAAATGCCGCGTGGCATAGGTCACGGTGAACCGCCCGTCCGGCGAGCCGTGGATCAGGTGCGCCGCCGCCCCCTGGTTTTGCTGGAGCTCGGGCTCCGTTTGGCACAGCTCCAGTATGCGTTTTCTGCCCACGTAGCCGTATTTGCGCACGATGCGGTCGTTCGTGCTGTCCTCGCCGAACTCCCGCACCCCGGGCGCCAGGATGATCAGCCGCCCGCCGTCGGCCATGGCCATGCGCGTGCGGTAGACCGCCTTGTTGCCCAGCCACGTGGAGTGGAACTCGCGTTCGTCCAGCCACACCACGCAGGTCTTCATAGGGCGCGGCAGGTAGATCAGGTTGCGCTTGCGGCTCAGCGCCGACGCGCGCTCGAAGCCCCCGCGCCCCTTGCCGATGTAAAGCCCCAGGATATCCGTCTTTTCGTTTTCGGTCACCGTCACGGTGAGCGCGTATTCCACCGGCAGCTTCTGGATAAAATGCTCCTCGGCGTAGTCGAACACCCTGCGCACGGGCGTCCGGTCGCGGCCCATGATGCGCTCCATGCCGTAGAACGCCCCCAGCATGTGCGAGCGGTTGATGAACTGGCTCCCGCCGCAGCCCACCACGATGTTCTTCGTGTAGTTGGCCATGCCCACAACCTCATGGGGCACCACCTGCCCGATGGACAGGATCAAATCGTACGTCGGGTCCAGCAGGTAGTTCGACACCTCCACGGGCAGGGCCTCGTCCACCAGGCCCTCCGAGGCCTCCCGCACGAAATCCGCGGGCACCTCCCCGATTTTGCTCACGTTACCCCGCCAGTCGTGCACCAGGAAGCGTTCCTCGGGAATGCCCTCACCGAAGAAGAGCGCCTGCTGCTCCCTTGTCATGGGCGCGTGCGTGCCCAGGGCGGGCAGGATATCCACCTCCACGCCCTTGAGCAGCTCATAATACATCGCCGTGATGATTCCCGCGCCCGAGTTCATGCGCGTGAAATCCGGCGGGATCAGCAGCACCTTCTTTAAGTCCCGGCCCTGTATGGACCGCGCCAGGCTGGCCCGGATCTCCTCCGGACGCAGGCCCCCGTTTTCGTTTTCCGCGATGATCATGCGCATCCCCCTTCGCCGATGAAATATCAAATGCTATTCTAACACATCCCCGGCAAAAAATCAACTCCCAGAAAGCAACTTTCCGGGAGTTGGCGCATTTCCGTCAACCTGCCTCTAGAGCCTTACCGGTATATCCACGAATACGTCCAATATGGCATATCCCATTCGGCCATCTTGCTGTACAGCACATCGCGCAGGCCGCCTTCGAACAGCAGCGAGCGCAGGTCGCGCTTCAGGTCGAAGGGGCCCACCTGCGTATATTTCATCCAGGCCCAGCCACCCAGGAAGATCACGCTGGCCCACTGCGCGGGGGAGTACGTGACCTTGACCCGCACCATGGCGCTGCTGCCGTCGGGCGCCTGAATCTCCAGCCAGCCCGAGCCGCGTTGGCAGCCATACATCTGCCCGTCGCCCCAATACCAGTCCACGTGCCCGTCGGGGGTGATGTACACGTCCTCCACGCTCCAGCCGGAGCCCTCCAGCAGCGCCGCGGCATCGAAGGTATCATGGTAGTTGACGTTGACCTCATAGGATGTCAGCTTCAGGTCCGGGTCGTAGGTATTCACGGTCACGGTGTAGCTGCCGCCCTTGCCGGTCAGGATGCCGGCGCGCAGGTAGACCTTTTCGCCCTTTTGCATTTCCCGCGTGAGCATGAAATTGTAGCTGTCGATCCAGTCGTCGCCGCTGTCGAGCCATTCGCCGTCCCTGCCGAACAGGTTGGCGATGGGGTCGCAGCCGGGCGCGTCGATGGCCTCGCCCTGCCGGGTATACAGCCTGTCTTCGTAGTGCGCGCCATTGGATTTGAAGCTGTACCAGCCATCCGCCGGCGCGGTGAAGCTGAACAGCTTGAACGCCGTATCGCTGGCCAGGCTCACATTGGCCTTCTTGCCCAGGGAAAGGGCCGCCGCGCTTTTGGCGTTGATGGGGCTGCCCGCCAATCCGGTGACAGTGAGCTTCGTCTCGGCGTAGAATACCTCCTCCTGCTCGAAGGTGCCGTATTCCTTGCCGGTTTTGGGGTCGGTATACTGCGCCTTGAATTTGGTGTATTTATAGCCGGTGACCATGAGTATCGCCTTGTTCGGGCCCCCGGCCCACCAGTCCTCCTGGGCCTCCCAGTCGGGGTTGAGGTCGAAGTACCAGTCGATTTTACCGAGCTTTTGGGATTCCCGGTATTTGGCGCTGTTCACGGTGTCATAAGCGATTTCCGTGGGGACGGCCAGGGCTTTGCCGCTGACACGTACCACCATGCCGCTCAGGACCGTGTCCCAGGGGTCCCAATTCACGTTGAAGGTACCCTTGGGCTGCTTGACGATGGTGACGCTGTCGCCGACTTCGGCCGCCATGGCCGCCGTGCCCATACACAGGATCAGAGGGATTGCCAAAAGGATTGCAAGAAGGCGCTTGGTAGTCTTTTTCATGGGGATGCTCCTTTCGTTTTTTAATAATGCCTATATTATATCATTCGCGCTTTAACGCGTCAATACATCGGCCCACATAATGACAATTATTTTTCAAAATTATGCCACAAAGCCACCCCGTCCCAAAAAGGAACGGGGCGACGCTATGGAGTTTACAGCCGCTACATCTCCTCGTCAAATACCGTGGCCGCGATGTACCGTTCCCCCTCGGGCGTGTCGTTGTAGTAATACGCCACCACCAGCTGCCCGGAGGCGTTCTGTGCCATGCGCGGGTAGCCCAGGTCCCAGCAGGCCGCGTCGTCCCGCAGCACGCGTTCGGGCCCCCAGGTACGCCCCTCGTCATAGGAAAACCGGCACCGCATGCCGTAGGGCTCGTCGCGGTGTCCGTAGGCCAGGCACCACGCGCCGTTCCTCATCACCACAAGGGCGGGCGGGTTGCTGCTGAAGCTGTCCGGCAGCAGCTTGCCCAGGCAGCGCCAGCTTACGCCGCCGTCGGTGGACTCGTACTGCGACATATACCACTGCCGGAACCCCTCCGGCGTGCGCTTGGTCTGCCCGCGCACCAGCACGACCCAGTCGCCGTTTTCGCGCTGCGCCGAGGCGGGCATGATCTCCCAGCCGGGGGGCTCGCCGCCCAGGCAGCCGACCAGTTCCCAGCCGGAGCCGCCGCCGGTGAGTTTCGTGCACACCACGCGGCCCTCGTCCAGGTCCTCTTTCGTCATGGTGAGGAAGACCACCATCTCGTCCTTCGAAACCACATGGTAGTCCGTGCGGGCGTTGACCCCCGTGAACCCCAGGGAGGGGATGCTGTGCGGGCCGTGCCAGTGGTGCCCCCGGTCCAGGGAATATAGCCACCAGGAGGGGGTGTCCGCCGAGGTGCCGGAAAGCGTGAAGCTGGCGCAGAAATCCGGGTGCGTGAAATCGATGCCGCCGGGGCAGGGGGTGATGTCCGCGGTGGAAACCCTGCCCTTGGTCTCATCGGTGATATGCTTGACCGCCGGGCGCTCGATGCGCCATTTTTTACCGCCGTCCACGCTGCGCGCGAAGATCATGTAGCGCTCGCAGTCAGGCACCACGCTGTGGTGGTCCTCCCACACGTGGCTGTCCTCGCAGTCCTGGAAGGAGATGAGGATTTCGTCGCCCCAGCTCCAGCCGCCGTGGTTGGCGGGCCAGCCGCCGTAGCGCCCGTTCTGCCGGTAAACCGTGTAATGCTCTTTCATGAAGCTCTCCTTACGATATTTTTACCATTTGAAGTCATAGAAATGGTAGTCCGCGATCACCTTGGCCGCCCCGGAGCCCAGGAACACCCGCACGTCGATGATATGGTCGAGGGTAATGCACTCGTTGGTCACGGGGTTGTATTTCAGCGTCGCCGTGCCCTTGAAGGTGCAGTAGGCGTTGTCCGTGTTCACGCCGGGGAGCTTCTTCGCGTATTCAGTCACCTCCGTGATGTCGATCACGTCGAACAGCCGCCCGTGCCAGCCCGTGACGGCGTAAGGGTTGTCGATGTTCATGTAGGGGTCCTTTTCCTCGATCAGCGTGATGGTGATCACGTAGGCGTCCCCGGATTTCACGCAGCTGGCCGACTCGATCTTGCTGGTGTCCGTCAGCACGCAGCCCACCTTGTGGGTGGCCGTGGGCAGGGCGAACCACTTCGGGTGTTTTCCGGCGGTCTGCGTCCCGGGCTTGGATTCCTCAAACGTCTCAAGGAACTGCTTCGCGATCGGTTTTGCGACCCCGTACATGGCGCCGTTCATGCTCACGTTGCTCATGGTTTGCCAGTCGTTGCTGATGTACTCCGGCATGTCAATCTTGACCTTGTCCACTACCTTGGTGTAGGCCGCGAGGATATCCTTCTTGCCCTGGGGCAGGGGAGCGGCGGTGGTCGCCTCAGTGGTGGTCTCCTCGGCGGTTGTCGCTTCCTCGGTGGTGGTCTCCTCCGCCGTCGTGGTCTCCTCGGCGGTGGTTTCGGGCGCGGTGGTGGTGACGTCGGTGGTCACATCGCCCGTGTTCGCGGGTTTGTCCTTCGTGCCGCAAGCCGCCAAGAGCAGCGCCGCCGCCAGCAGCAGGGCCAGGATGGCTGTCAGTTTTTTCATGTGGTATACCCCTTTCAATATTGCTATATCTGTAGGGGCGGCGTGCCAGCCGCCCCTACAATGCTATGCCCGGATCCTTTCCAGCATCCCTTTCCACGTCTGCGCGATGGCCGACGCCGCGCCCTTGCCCACGCTCACGGTCTCCTCGTAGTGCTTGCGGCCGTGCTGGTCGATGCCGTTGCTGAAGTAGGGCCGCTTCTCGTCCAGGAAGAAATCGTTCGGCGGGATGATATACCCCAGCTCGTCGTTGCCCAGCCCGAACATCACCAGATTGGGGTCGCCGGCGATCTCCAGCAGGGGGGCGGGATTCTGTTCGGAGCCGCCGCCGCTGGCGGTGTCCGCCTCCAGGTAGCCGCCGTAGGCCAGCTCGGGGAACATCTCCCCCGGCACGGTGAGGATGCGCAGATCGCCGATCTCGAAGTAGCTCAGCGAGGTCTTCAGGGAAAGCCCGAAGCGCCCCTCGCCCGTGGCGTGCATGCCCGCGGGGATGATCTTCAGCACGCCCCCCAGGGTCAGCAGCGTGTTGTCGCAGGCGAGATACACGTCCTGGCTCATGGTGCCGATCCTCGGCTCGAGCTTGCGTTCGCCGCTCACGGCAAGCGCCAGCGCGGCGATGCGGTGCCCTGCCAGCTCCGTGGAAAACCACTTGTCGTCCGGGTTCTCCTCGTGGGGGTAGATCAACCCGCCGATCAGCCCGTTGATGAAAATTACGTCGCCGCCGGTTTTCTCCTCGATGTCCTCGCGGAACCAGTGGACCCAGTCGGCGCTCACCAGGGTGTTTTCGCTGCCCAGCATGCCAGGGTGCGCGGCGTAGTTGACCAGGTAGACCGGGTTGCCCCCGTCCTTGGGCGCGAAACGCAGGCGCGTGAGCGTCTTGGAATACACCTTCGGCAGGCGGTAGTCGTCGTGCCAGCCCTCCGGCTCGTCGATTTTCCCCGCGTAAAGGTCGCCGCAGCGGCGCGTATGGTAGGCCGTCACGATGGCCTCGCAGATCTGGTCGCGCATCAGCCGGATGAACTTTTTATCCCGGCCGGAAGCCGGCAGCTTGCCCCACAGGCCCAGGGTATCGATCCCCGCGTGGTTGTGCGTGCCGAAGAAATGCATCCCCCGGCAGCCGTGCAGCCTGGACCACGCGGCCATACGCGCGCGGATTACGTCGGCGTCGTGGCGCAGGAAGCCCACGCAGTCGATGGACACCAGCGCCAGCGCGCCCTTGCCCGCGTTGTCGTCGATCCAGATGGCCGTGGCGCACATGGGGTCGTGCATCCCGGTGACCTTCTTCGGCCCGTAGTACCCCGCGATGTAGTAGCGGCCGTCCGCGATGTCGTCCGGCACGAGCTCCTGCTTCGAAATCCCCACGGTGTAGTGGCCGCGTTTCGATTCCCCCGGGGCGTTCCAGGGCGCTGTGGGCAGCTCGGGCACGGGATTCTTCTTCGCTTTGGACATATAGCGCTTCGCCACGCGCTTTTCGATTTCGCCTACGCTTTTCTCCAGAAATGGCATGAGATCAGGCATATCTACCTCCCTATAATTTTGCGTATTCTCTCGAACGTCTCCGCCACCCGCACGGCCGTCATTGGCCCGGCGGAGTTCGTTTCCTCGTAGTGATTCCTGCCGTGCCGGTCGCGGGGCTCCTTGACGAAAGGCTGTTCGGGGTCGAGCATGTAGTCGTTGGGCGGCAGGATATACCCCAGCTCGTCGTTGCCCAGCCCGAACACGATGAGGTTCTCGTCGTTCGCAATCTTGCGTAGGGGCTTCGGGTTCATCTCCGGCCCGCCCATGGAGGCCTCTTCGGCAGACAGGTACCCGCCGATCTGCAGCTCGGGGAACAGCTCCCCCGGCACGGTGAGAATGTGCGCGTCGCCGATCTCAATGTAGTTCATCTCGGCCTTGACGGAAATCCCCAGCGGCCCCTCGCCGGTGGCGTAGCGCCCCCTCGGCATGAGCTTGATCAGCCCCGCCAGGCAGAACAGCACGTTGGCCAGCTCGATGTAGAACTCCTGCCGTATCAGGTTGACCAAGGGCGCAAGCTCGCGCTCGTCCTCGACGCGCATGGCCGCCGCGGCGATCTCCTCCCCGGCCCACCGCGCGGACTCCATGAAGTCCTCGGGGTTGATCTCGATGGGCGTGATCATCCCGCCGATGGCCCCGTTGAAGTAGATGACCTTCGCGTCCCGCCCGCCCTCGATTTTGCTGCGCAGAAAGTGCACGTAGTCCGCGCTGACAGCGCTGTTGCGCTGGTCCATCACCTCGGGGTGCGCGGCGAAGTTGAGCACCCAGGTCTCCGCCGAGCCGTCCCCCGGCGCGAAGCGCAGGCGCGTCAGGGTCTTGCAGAACACCTCGGGGTGGCGTATATCCTTCTGTATGCCCCCGGCCTCGATGCTGCCCGCGTAGAGCTTTCCGTCCTTCCGCCGGGTGTAGGCCTGCTCCGCCGCGATGCACGCGGCCCAATACAGGCCCTCCATGAAGGCCGCGTCGCGGCCGCTCAACGGCAGGCGGCCCCACAGGCCCATGGTGTCGGGCCCGGCGTGGCAGTGGGTGGAAAACACGTTGACGGCCCGGCAGCCGGTGCGTTCGCAAAACCGCGCCAGCCTGCGCCTGATGACCTCCACGTCGTCCCGCAGCAGGCCCACGCAGTCCAGGGAGATCAGCAGCAGCGCGTCCCGGCCTGTGTTGTCGTCGATGTACACCGCGCTGGCGCAGATGCCGCTGTGCACGCTTTTCGCCGGGCGCTCGTTGCCATAGCCCGCCAGCCAGTAGATCTTTTCCCCCACGTCGTCCGGCGTGAAGGGCGCGCGCCCGAAGCCGACGGTGTAGCGCGGCCCTGGTTCGTCTATGGCGTCCCAGACGCCGTCCGGCAGGGGCGGGGCAGGCTTGCGTTTCGCCTTGCGGCTAAAATACCCGGAAGCCAGCTTTTGCAGCTTCGGCAGCTGTTTCGCCAGGGAATCCATGACGTCCATGCCCTACCCCCTGACGAACCGCAATATCTGCTGAAAATTCTCCGCCAGCACCTGCGCCGCCCGCGGCCCGGTGGAGTTGGTCTCCTCGTAATGCCGCCGCCCGCCGTGGTCGAATGTCCTGTCCAGATACGGCAGCTTTTCGTCCAGTAGGAAGTCGTTGGGCGGGATGAAATACCCCAGCTCGTCGTTGGCCAGGCCGAAGACGATGAGATCCGGGTCGCCGGCCAGTTCCCGGTAGGGCTTCGGGTTCAGCTCCGGCCCGCCCACGGCCGCCACGCCGGCTTCCAGGTAGCCCCCGTAGGCCAGCTCGGGGAACAGCTCGCCCGGCACCATCAATATGTGTACGTCGCCGATCTCCATGTAGTTCATCTCGGTCTTCAGCGACACGTTCAGCGGCCCCTTGCCGATGGGGTACCTCGCCCGGGGCATGACGCCCAGAATCCCGCACAGGGCGAACACATAGTTCGACAGCTCGAGGTAGAACGCCTTGCGTATCACGCCCACCTGTGGCTCCAGCCTGCGCTCGTCCGCCACGGACATGGCCGCTTCGGCGATCCTTTCCCCGCATACCATCGAGGAGCGGATGGACTCCCCGAAGCCCTCCACGGTGGTGGGCGTGATCATGCCGCCCACCGCGCCGTTGAAATAGACCAGCTCCGCCCCGCTGTCCCTTTTGACCTTCTCGCGCAGCCAGTGCACGTAGTCGGCGCTCAGCTGCACGTTGTCGCTGCCCAGCACCTCTGGGTGCGCCTCGTAGTTGACTATGTAGATTTCCTGCCCGCCGTCTTTGGGCGCGAAGCGCAGCCGGGTCAGCCTTTTCTCGAACACCTCGGGCAGGCGCTTGTCCTGCTGAATGCCCTCGGTCACAATGCTCCCGGCGAACAAATCGCCGTCTTTGCGTGAGGCGTAGGCGGCCTCGGCGGCCCGCACGACCCTGTCGAACAACAGGGCGAAAAAGCGCTTGTCGCGCCCTGTCCTGGGCAGCGGCCCCCAGAAGCCCATGGTATCGATGCTGGCATGGCAGTGGGTGGACATGATATTCACGGCCCGGCAGCCGGTGGTCCTGCAAAACGGCGCCAGCCGCCTGCGGATCTCCTCCACGTCGTTGTTCATGATACCCACGCAGTCCACGGAAACCAGCAGCACGCCCCCGAGCCCCGAATTGTCGTCCAGCCAAAGCGCGGTGGCGTAAATGGGGTTGAGCACACCCTGGATGGGCTTGAAGAACCCGTACCCGGCCATATAATATTTATGCGTCAGCAAATCGGGGGGCGTGAGGTCCTCCTTGGCAAGCCCCAAGGTGAAATGGTCCGATTTCGCCTGCGTGGGACAATTCCACACGGGCTCCGGCAGGGGCGGCGCGTGGTACGCGACGGACCGCAGTTGAAATGGCTTGGACAGTGCCGTTTCCAGCGCTTTCAGGGCATTGTGCATGTGCTCAGCCTCCCTCGTTGCAATCAATTTTGGGGGTTAACCCGCCTATTATTGTACCAGCCCACCGGTTCAAAGTCAAGCGCTGCCATGAATTTTCTTGACGAAACAGCATTTGGCATGTATAATGGAAATCGAATAAAAGCAGGGGGTGTTCCGATGGCGGAAAAAACGCAGGAAAGGGCCCAGCCCGGCCCGCCCAAGGGCCGCAGGTACGTGGGCACGGCGGAAACCGCGGGCTTCATCATGTTCGCCGCTTCCCTGGATGTCAAGGTGGAGCGCAACGACGAGTGGATCGACAGGATCCTGTTCATCGACAGGGGGATGCAGGCGCTGCTCAGCCCGGTCCGGGCCATCTGGGACATGGTCAACGATGTCTTCATGGCGGCGTTCATCGAGAAAACCCGCACGCGCTTCGGCAAGTTCAAGCCCTACCTGATCCTCTATCCCCTCTACGGCCTGCCCATGATGCTGCTGCTGTACCTGCTGCCTTACTTCTTCCCCAACACGCCCGGCTCGGGCACAATGCTGTCCAAGGTCGCCGCCTGGGTCATGATGGAGATGTTCAACGAGTTCACCGACACCATTGCCGGCATCGCCAAACGGGGCATGCGGGCCAATCTTACCCCGGATCCGGAGGAGCGGCTTTCGCTGCTGACCAAGGCCAAGCTGCTCAACATCGGCACCAACCTGCCCAGCCTGATATTCCCCGTGTGCCGGGACATCATATCCCGCAGCACGAAGCTGACTGTCGTCGAGGCCAACAACAAAATGCGCGGGCTGTTCATGGTTTTCGGCATCGGCACCCTGCTCATCAGCGCGGGCCTGTCGCTCTTTTTCGCGATTGTGGCAAAAGAGCGCGTGTTTGACCCCCTGGGCGTGGAGCACGACAGGGCGCCCACCATCAAGGAATCCCTGATCGCCCTGAAGAACAACCGCCCCATGTTCATGCTGATGTTATCGCAGATCCTGGGCAATATCAGCATCCGGAGCATGTTCGGCACCTACACGAACTCCGTGCTCAATTTCGCCAACTTCGGCACGGTGTCGGGCATCCCCGGCGGGCCCATCAGCTATCTCGGCTATGCCTACTTAGGCAAGCTGCGGCAGCGGTTTTCCACCAAAACACTGTGGATTCTCTCGGAAAACATCAGCAAGCCCGTCATCATCGGGATATTCTTCTTCGGCATGATCCGCACCAAGACGGCGGTACGGGGCATCCACCGCATGTATATGCAGCTGGTGCCCATGCTCATCGCCTACGCCCTGGAGGACATGACGCTCATGACCATGTACGCGGCCAAGAAGGTCCTGCCGGACGAGATAGAAAACGAGATCATCGACTATGGCGAGTGGAAGAACGGCTTCCGCTCCGAGGCCATGGTGGGTACGCTCAATGGTATCGCCCCAAAGATCGCGGGCATATTCGGCAATACCATCAACAGCCTTCTCATGAAGCTCATCGGCTTCCGGGGCGGCCAGGATTACCTGAACCAGGACGAGCGCACCACCGACTGGATCTT
>Ga0123353_10007639_pt1 | contig 14651 bp, 16 predicted proteins | sample TergutLab28metaG_3_FD_92763 | JGI IMG/M metagenome (GOLD analysis project Ga0123353, IMG submission 92763) | Labiotermes labralis P3 segment gut microbial communities from Petit-Saut dam, French Guiana - Lab288 P3 | ecosystem: Host-associated > Arthropoda: Insects > Digestive system > Gut ... | reverse complement strand
CAAAGTGCCCATTAAGTCCTTGTGAACGCGTGTATCAAGCAGCGGCATATCCAGCACCACGATGTCCGCGCCTTTTTCCTTTGTAATAACGCGCCATTGCGCCTGTATATCCTCGTAGTTGCGACCAAGGCGGTCTATGGACTTTATGTACAGAACATCGCCGGAGCGAAGTTTACGCACCAGTGCCTTGTAACGGGGCCGCTCGAAGTCCTTCCCACTTAGCTTGTCCATATATATCCGCTGGTCGGAGATGCCCTGCTCTGCCATGGCGATGATCTGCCTATCTTCGTTCTGTTCCTGCGTCGATACCCTGACGTAACCGTACTCGCTCATATTCAACGCTCCTTTCTCATCATTTTATTGTAGCAAACCCGCGCTGCCAGGCATAGCAGCGCGGGCAAATAGTTATTGGTGCGCGTAGAAGTTCGCCGGGTTCGTCACCACACCGCCCTTCCATACTTGAAAATGCAGGTGCGGCCCGGTAACATTGCCCGTTTCCCCAATGAAGCCTATGACCTGCCCCTGCTGTACTTCCTCGTCCTTGCATACGGCAATCTGTGAGCAATGGGCGTACAGCGTGACAAAGCCGCTCCCGTGGTCTATCTTGATATAATAGCCCCAGCCGTAGCCCCAGCTATCCGTGCTGTTCGCAACCGTGACGATGCCGTCCGCTGCTGCCAGGATAGGGATGCCTGGATCGGCTGCAAGGTCTATGCCGCTATGGAACTTGATCTCGCCGGGGTTGGTGGGGTTGTCCCGTAGTCCGTACTCAGAACTAATACGGGAGTAATCCCCCGCCTGCATGGGCCAGGCCAGAATATCCTTGCTAACCCACGCGGGATCGCCCTGTAGAATCTCCCCGCCGCCTGGAACGTAGCCGCCAAGCAGTAGCGCCCATAGGTCGGCATAGTCCCCGCTGAGAAGCTCGTCCAGTTGCGCTTTTTGGTCGGCGTTGAAATGATGATCCCGCGCCATGTCTGCGGCGCTCTTTGTGGCGATGTGGATGGTCAGGGTGCGCTCGATGCCTTGCCCCACCTGTAAATTCTGTACGCTGTAGGTAAAGCTGTTCATCTCATTGAGGATTTTCCGCAGCTTATCGGTTTTCTTCTTGTTGAAGGTGGTGACTTCCTCCGGGTCAAGCGGGTCGTTCACGACTTTCACGGCATAGACGGCCAACACCTGCGGCCAGTCAATGGACATGGTGCCGCCGTCGAAGTTGAGGAAGTCGTGCACATAATTGTGCTGCAATAAATCAAAGCGGTCATAGTATTCTTTGCTCAACATCTGTACCACCTGCGGCAACGATTGTTCCCCACCGCCAGAAAAAAAGATGCCGAACGGCGATGCGATAAGGAACCCCGCCAGGCAGACAATCAGGATAATCACCACGGCAACCCAGCCGCCCGCAATGATGGCCTCCACTAGGAGCTTGGTGCCCTCAATTGCCGCCTTGATTGCCTTGTATGTCGCCTTGGCCACATCCTTGCCGTGCTTGACGGCCTGCTCCGCTGCTTGTTTGGTGCGTTGGGCGGTCTGCCTCGCGGCCTTAGCCGATTTCGCCGCCGTCTTTGCCGCCTGCTGCCCCTGCCGTGCTGATTGCTGGGCTGTTTTTGCGGATTTCGCGGAACGGCCAATAGTGCGGCCCGGCTTTTGCTTCGGTGTCCCGGTTTTAGTCTTACGCAATGGTTGGCCGGGCCTGCCATTTTGTGCGCCGTTGCCGGGAGCGCCGGAGGCGGGCCTGTCCGCTGGGCCTGCGCCGCGCTGCCGGGGAGCGTTTTTCTTCTTTTGTTGCGCCTTGCGGTTTTGGGCTTTAGCCCTGTCAGACGCGGCGCTCTCGGCGTGGGCTTGGCCGCTTGGCACATCAGCGCCTGGCACATCGGCGGGGCCATCCGCAGGCGAGGCATCCGGCGCGGGCTTCTCTTTGATCTCTCGCCGTGGACGATCCTGTAATCGCTGGACAGCCTTGCGCCCCCGGTTATCAGCCGCCTGCACGACTTCATGTGCCGCTGCCTTGGACTTTTCCTCTATGGCGTTCCCTGCGTACTCATTTGGGGAACTCTGCGGAGTTTCAAGCTGCTTTGCTGTGGCATCCTTGGCTCTGCGGGCGGCGTTCTTCATTTGAGTACCGACGTGCGGGTTTGGGGGTGTACGGGTTTTTATATCCCGCGTGACCTCGCGGGTTTTTATGGTTTTTGGCATGAACATCTCCCTCCAATGGGTTGATTTTTTTGCCGGAGTGCTGTATAATGGTGTACCATTAAGAAAACGAGGACTGAGTATGAAGCAAAAGCTCGAGCACCCGGAAATCCGCTTGTCCAACAAGGATTATGATTTCAGCGGTTGGTTCATTGAAAAAACCAGGGAAGCACTGAATCATTTGGCACGGGCGGTAGACCGTCTGCCCGACATCAGTAAAGACCCGCCGTATCGCCTCGACTTGGCCGCTGCCATTCGATACAATGTCAGCGTGTTCGCCATGGTCAGCGGCTTCGAGCAGGCGCTGGACATTACGGACGCGGACTTGATTGTCAACGAGGGTAGCGTGGGCCTGCTAAAGTTCGCAAAGAAGTACGGCGTTCAGATAAACTGAACATCGGAGAGCGCAATGGTGTACAGCTTGGATGATCACCTCCGGGGCCGCGTCCGCAGACAGCGGCCCTTTTCATTTTATAATAGGAGCTACTCACCGGGCCGTGTTGTTAATAGTGAGTAGAGCTTCGGGGCCACTGCCACGGATAGCTCGTTTTTGAACGGGACAAGCGCCCTGCCGTAGCGGATCAGCCCGCAGCCCGGCTCGCTGTTCGTTATATACGACATCTGCTCCGGCGAGATATTCAGCAGCCGCGCCAGCTTTTCCCGGTCGCTGGCGGCCTGATTGAACATCACGATGAACTCCGAGTTGCTGAGCATGGTGCTGGCGAGAACGGAATCCAACAGGTACTCCACGTTCTGCGTGATGGCCGTGGGGAACGCGTTGCGTTTACGGAACCGCCGCCAGGCCGAGTTGAAGAACTCGCCGCTGTGCTCGTTCTCGAACACGACATGGAATTCGTCGAGGAAGATGTGCGTCCGCTTGCCCTGCCGCCAGTTTTCGGTGACGCGGTTGAGTATGGCGTCGGTGACGACAAGCAGGCCCATGGCTTTCAGCTGCTTGCCCAGGCCGAAGATGTCGTACACGATCATGCGGTTCTTGGTATCGACATTGGTCTGGTGAGCAAACACGTCCAAGCTGCCGTTGGTGAACAGCTCCAGCGAAAGAGCAAGCTCATGGGCATCGGCCTCCGGTTGCGCCAGCAGTTCCTCGCGCAGGTCTTTGAGGGTTGGCTGGCGTTTTTTCTTTTTGAACTTGGCGTACACATCGCCCAGGCTGCGGTCGAGAAGTGAACGCTGCTTCGACGTGATACCCGTATCGTCCAGCTGCTCGAACAGCGACAGGATGAACTCCGACTTCTCGGCAATAGGGTCGCCGTCGCTGTAGCCCTCAGCCATGTCCAGGGCATTGATGTGATCCTTGCTGCCTGCCGCGATGCGGATCACCTCGCCTCCCATTGCTTCAATCAGCGCCGCGTACTCCCTTTCCGGGTCGCAGACAAGGATGTCATCGTCAGTGGCGAGGGCTAGGAACACGATCAGCTCCTTGGCGCTGAATGACTTACCGCTGCCGGGAACGCCCAGCAAAAAGGCGTTGGGGTTTTGCAGCTTCGCCTTGTTGCAGAGGATCAGGTTGCGGGATATGGCGTTGTCCCCGAAGTACACACCGCCCTGGTCTTGAATTTCCTGCACCCAAAACGGCATTAATACGGCCAGGCTTTCGGTTGTGAGCGTGCGCAGGTACGACAAATACCGCACCCCGATGGGGAGGCAGGTCAAAAGGCCATCCATCTGCTGCCACTTCAATGTGGCGAGTTGGCAGGTGTGTTTGCGGCCCGTAGTCAGGATACCCTCGGTGTCGTTGTCCAGCTCGGCAAGAGTATCGGCGGTGTGGACAATCGTCAGGTTGGCAAAGAACATCCGCTGGTCGCGGTTCATGAGGTCGTCCTGGAAGTCCTTGGCCTCCTGCCGCTGCAATTCCATCTCGTAGGGCAGCACGGCGCTGAAGTTGTTCGCCATATTCTGCTTGCGCTGGTAGTTCGCTATGTTGGTTTCAACGCCTAGCCGCCGTTTCTCCACTTCTTTCACCGCCTCGTCCGTGGGCACAGGGATAATATCTATGGACAGGATCAGGTTGAGGCCCCGGTCGGTCAGGTCGGGGAGGAAGCGGTCTTTCAGGTATGCGGGGTAGTCCTTCAGGAACAAGGCGCGGCCAAAGCGATCATCTATGCGGAAGTGGCCCCTGTTGAAGCGGAATGATGCGGGGGCGATATAGTCCCGCACGTCAGCGTCAAACGATACGGTGCCGGGATCGAAGTCCTCGCCGGGACGGAGGAAGCCGTGGAGGCAGCGCAGTTTCTCCATGCCGCCCACGGGCGCGATCTTGGAATCCAGCCGCGCGAAGTTGGCGGCTAGTTCCGCGCCCACGCGGGTAAAGTAGGCGCGGGCCTCGTCCAGGCTGCGCTTTTCCGTGGTGACGGTCACGAACAATTTTCGGATCATGCGGTTGGCTTCCACCGCTTTCGATCCCAGGAAGCCATTGTACTCGCCGCAAAGCCCGTCCAGGTTGTCGCCCTTGTAGGGAATGAGGATAACGTCCTCCACCTCTGTGCGGTTCATGCGCCGCACGACAATGGTCAGCTTCGTGACCGCGCCGATGTCGCAGGCGTTGAGGATGTCGCCGAAGCGCAGGAAAAAGCGCTCCATGTCCTCGCGGCTGGCAATGGCGTAGTTGATGTCCGTAAAGCCCCAGGTCTGCGTGTATTTCTGCCGCCCCACAAGAAAGATGCCGTCCTCGTAGGCGGCATAGATGGGCAGGACTTGCTGCGCGGTCTTGGGTCTCCTGCCACGCTCGCGGTCGCGCTGTCCCTGATTTTTAAGGGTCTTGATCATTTTACTGTCCCCCCTTTCAGGTAGGGCAGCGGCTTGCGCAGCAGCAGCTCCGAGCGCAGCCAGGCCAAGGCAATCTGCTCGGCGGGCATACCGTTGTACTTCACGAAGCCCAGCGCCGCGAATGGGGCCGCCGCGATCACGCACACCCAGCTTGTGGCCTCTGTGCCGATATAGCCCCGCAGGCCGAAGTAGCAGCCCACGGCGGCGGCGATGGCGCACAGGGCGCACATGAATTGCCGCAGGCTCAGGCCGAAGAACACCGATTCGGTGTAGTCGCGGATTTCTTTGTTGATGCGGATTTCCATAGTTCAGAGGCTCCTTTCCTCTCGTTTTGGTTTTTTCTCAGGCAGCAGCGCGGCAAGCTGCGCGAGCTGCTCATAGCAAGCGGCCCGCGCATCGCGCTCAAACTGGCGATATGCTTGCGCGGCAGGCGTTTCGTATTCTGTATATAGCGAAACAGTATCTTCCAAGGTTAATCCCTCGTGTTTTTGCCTGATTTGCGCAAAGCACTGTTCTTGCAGGGCGTTTGCCTGCCGCAGGCACGGTCGGTAGCGTTCCATGCTGGGGTGATGCCCGACAATCCGGGCATATTCGCACAGCATTATGACCATCTCCCGGTCAAGCCCGCGCTGGCCCTCTTGCTGGTATACTTCGGTCAGGCTGTCGCACCTCCAGGTATGGAACGGGATGTCGTCGTTGTTGCTTTTCGAGTGCAGGTACACCCCATCCGGGCGCACGGCGATTTGCTTGATCCATTCCGTGCTCATGTCACCGCGCCCCCGTCCAGCCAGCGGTCGCAGAACGCCGTGAGCTTCGGCAGGTCTTTCGATACCACATCCCACTCGATCAGGCGGTTCTGGTGGTGTTCGCTGACCCAGGTGATTACTTGCAACAGCGCGACATAGCCCCAGGGGATTTCATCCCGCGTGGCCTCGCGGAACTCCCGCGATAGTCCGTAGGTCATGAGGCCAACACGCTGCAAGGGCCGGAGAAAATCCGCGAACCAGAGGCCGCCGTCCAGATACGGGGCGCGTTCCGGCGTGAGCTTCGCCGCGCGGCGGGCGATACTGCGGCACGTGCTGCGGATTTCTGCAAGGTGCTCCCGGTCGCTTTCGGTGAGAATCATAGGGTTCAAATTCATCGCTCCATTCTTTTTGATTTTTATGTTTGCAGATTTGCCATCGCATGGTATACTTGTTATAAAGGAAAAGGAAGTGGTACAACATGATATTCTTCACGGCAGACCTGCACTTCGGGCACGAAAACATCATACGGCTCTGCAACCGCCCCTTCGCCAATGCGGAGGCGATGGACGCGGCGCTCACACGTAATTGGAACGCCACGGTCGGCACGCGCGATGAGGTATACATCCTCGGCGATTTCACCATGCGGCCCGCCGCGCAAGCGCACGAATACCTCGCCGCTCTCAATGGGCGCAAGTATTTCATCTGTGGCAATCATGACAAATTCCTGAAGGGCTTCGGGCCGTATGAACGTGACCTTGAATGGGTCAAGGACTACCACAGGCTCGTCTATGAGGGCCGGAGATTCATTCTGTTCCATTATCCCATTGCCGAGTGGGACTGCTTCTTTCGCGGGGCCGTACACCTCTATGGCCACGTCCATAATTCCGCTTCGTCGGCGGTACGGCTGCCGGACGGCCTGGCGTTCAATGTCGGTGTGGACTGCCACGATTTCCAGCCTGTCAGCATAGAGCGAATCATGGCCCTCGCAGCCGAAAAAGAGGCACAGCCTAGCTGAAGAAGATTTCATGCACAACCCGGTCGGCCATCTTCACTGCGCCTACCAGGATTAACATGTTGAAGATCAACTCCCCAACGTACTTCCAAACCTGTGTAACGGCGGGATCGCCGGGTTCAATGACGGGCGGGCTTGCGGCAAACAGGTTGAAGATGATACAGCCCAGCACGATGATGACCCCCTCCAGGCACACAGCAGCGTAGCTTTTCAGGAATCCCTTGCCGATGCTCTGGCTGGGTTCCCCCGCGAAAGCCGCAAGCGGAACCGGGGCAATGGCGGTATAAAGGTATAGCTTCAGGAAACGCCCGTACACGGTCATGATCATAATAAAGGAAAGCACCGTGATGAACAGGCTCCCGATCAGCGTGACGGCCCACAGGGGAATCTTCTCCATAAAGCTGGTTTTGTCGATTGCCGTGATGATGCTCTCAGGCAAAACGGTCGCGCTGCTGCCGTTCACGCCCGCCTTGGCCATGACGGTTGTCACCAAGCCCTGGGCGATCTCGAACAGCTTCATCAGCAATTCTAAGCCGTTGGTTACGGCGAGCTTCGCCAGCACGAAGCGGACGAACACTTTGAACGCCACTTCGGGCCGTTTGAGATCGGTAAAGCTGCTCATTGTTTTCGCCATACCCACCACGAAGAACAGCACCAGCAGCCCTAAGCCCACGGCCATCAATGCGCCGTGCAAGTTGACGATGACCGTCCAGATGCCGCCGCCCTTGAAATTCTGCGGGGTCTGTGTCAGCAGCGTCCATATCTCGGCCAACTTGTCGTTCCATGTGTTCAGCGCGTTTTGCAGGTTTGATACAACCCAATTGTCTGATGCCAAAGGGGTTCCCTCCTTTCGGGGCCGCGCCGTGTGGCGCGGCCCTTTGGCATGGATTTCAGGCAATGATCAGGTCAAGTATCTCCTTGGCAAAGGCGATAACCACGCCCCCGGCCACGGTCAAGAAGCCGTTTGCCCTCTGGCTGGGGTCGTGGCTTTTCAGCGAGAGGCCGAGCTGCACGATGCCGAACGCCAGGATGATCAAGCCGATGGCCTTGATCACCTTGAACAGAAAATCGGAAAGGTTGTTGACGGCCTGTACGGGATCGCCCGCCGCGAATGCGCCCACGGTGAGCAGCGTCAGCAGCAGGGCGGCCGCCGCGCCGATGGAAAGTGCCTTGCGAAGTTTCTTGCTCATGATGTCTTTTCCTCCTGTTTAAATAGTAGTTCTAAATCTTCCTCCGAAAGCAGCTCCACTTCAGGTGCGTCGCCGCTGCCGGGAGGGGGTTCCTGTTTTGCCTGCCTGCGGCCCCTCACGGTGAAGCTCGCGATGGAGTAGTCCGTTTCGCCGTGATGGAATGGCTCGCCGTGCCCGTCCGCGCTGCCGCCCACGTTGGGATGCCGCATGATGTCGATTTTGTCGTCCATGACGGGCCGCTCCCCACGGATGAACAGCAGAGCGTAACGGTTGTCCAGCAGGCGCACCTCATCCGGGGTCATGAGTTCGCGTCCGGCGTTCTGGTCGTTGCGGGAGTAATTGCCGTTGCGCCCATAGCTATGGCCGTAGGTGTTCGTGTCGATTGTCTCCTTGCCCAACATCTCCGAAACGTACTTGTGCGTGGCCTGCTCGTTGCCGCCGAGATAGAGGAAAGTGTCGCAGTTGCCCACAATACTCTCCCACTGTTTTTCAAACAGGGCTTTGAGTTGCGCCATATTTTGTAGGATAATGCTCACCGAAACCCCGCGTGACCTCATAACGCTCAGAATTTTGTCAAAGTCGTCAGGCAAACTTACGTTCGCGAATTCATCCATTATGAAATGCACGGGCATGGGCAGCATCCCCCGGTACTTGTGGTCGGCTGCATAAAAAAGCTGCTGAAAAAGCTGTGTGTACAGGATGCTCACCAGGAAATTGAAGCTGGTGTCGTTGTCGGGGATGATGATGAACAGCGCCGTTTTGCGTTCGCCCATGGCAGACAGGTCAAGCTCATCCGTGGCGGTGAGAGCGGCCAAGGACGCTAGGTTGAATTTTTCCAACCGTGCGGCCAAGGTAATCTGAATAGATTTCAGCGTCTTGGCGCTGCCGCTGCGGTAGTCCTTGTAATACTTCAGGGCGATGTGACCGGGGTCGCGCATTTCCAGCCGCTCAAACAGCGCGTCCAGGGGGCTGCGGTAATTGTCGTCGTCCTCATGCACCTCCCCGGCCCGCAGCATCTCCATGACCATGGGAAAGTTCTGCTCGTCCTCCGGGGCTTCGTGTTTGAGGTAGAAGATCAGCGCCAGCAGCAGCATGGAGGCCGCTGTGTCCCAAAAGGGGTCATTGCTCTGCGCCCCTTTCGGCGTGGTGGCCTTGAACAAGTTTGTCACCAGGCGCTGCACATCGTTGTCCTCGCGCAGGTACACGAAGGGGTTGTAGCAATCCGAGCGCCACATATTGATCAGGTCAAGCACCTTGACTTCAATGCCCTGCGCCCGCAGCAGGTTTCCCGTGTCGCGGCAAATCTCGCCTTTGGGGTCCAAAATGACCATGGAGGTGGCACACTGCATGACGTTGGGCTTGCAATAGAAGCGCGTCTTGCCAGCGCCGGAGCCGCCGCAGATCAGGATGTTCAGGTTGCGGCGGTGTTTGTGCCCGTCCAGGCCGATGCGCACGTTTTGGGTCAGCAGCTTGTTTTGGGTGAACTCAGGGGCGGCGTACTTGCGGTTAACGACTGCCGCTTCGCCCCATTTCGCGCTGCCGTGTTCCTCGCGGCGGCGGTAGTTCTTCCGATTGGAAAGATACATCCCAATACCCACCCCGTAGGCCAAAACAAGAACGAGGACAGTTTTCAGGCTGTCCTCGCAGATTGTTATGTCCACGGGATTATCCATCGCCGCCGAGAAGCCGTTGATGATTCCGACAAGGCCGCCGCCCAGGTGGGGCGCGATCAGCAGTGCCAGCCAGACTACGGGCACGATTCCCAGCGCTGCTACGATCCATAGCTGCTTGGGATTATCCCGTTTCATGCCCGTTCCTCCGGCTTCTTCACAGGGGGTTCCAACTGCGGCGACATAAGCCTGGAAATGTCCTCGGCGGCATCACGGATTTGCATCAGTTCGCCTTTTACGGCTTGCGCGTCCTGCCCGCTGAAAACCTTGTCGGCGCGGCTGAAATCGAAGCCCTGCGTGTCCACGCCATACTTTTTGCAGAGCATATACGTGGCGCACTGCGCGGAAAAGCCCGTGTCCATCTGAGTATCGGGGCCGCCCGACAGGTGGGCGGCGGTAATACCCTGCGCCACGCAGCAGAAGGTGTCGGTGAATCCTATGCCGCGCTGGACGGAGATTGCGCCGGAATCGGGATCAATCATCATTTTGCCGCCGTCCGGCATTTCGTCCACGCCAAAAACTTTCACGGGAGAAGCCGCGACGAGCGCCGCCAGCAGTTGCCGTTCGGTGCATTGTGGCGCGGGCGCGGGCTTCAGCCTGCGCGTATCCACCTGTGATACGTCAAACACCTTTTTTACGTTGTAGCCTGTGCCCGTTGTACCATCTTCCTTGGGATAGCGGTGCGGCTCCAGAATGCTGATGCCTGTTTGCCCGGATTGCACGGAGCAGCGCTGCTGCTTCCAGTGGTCGAAGCTGCCCAACTGTGTGGCACCCGGCTTTTGCGCCATTACCAGCAGCACGTTGGTTGCCGAGTAGCGGTCGAGCCGGGCCTGCGCATCGAGATACTGCACGAACATTGCGGGGTCAGCGGCCACATCTAGGGTTTTTTCATCAGCCAGAGTGAAAAGCGCCTCCCGCTGCTCTTTCTTTTGCGCGGCATAGGCTTCCTTGTCAAGCGGCTGTTCCGGCATAGGAGGCGCTTCCTGCGGTTGCTGGGAACCCAAAAGATCATCGAATTCTGCCATGTCACTTCACCTTGTCTTTCTTTTTAGATTTTTTCGGGGGTTGCTTCGGTTGTTTGCCTTGCTGTTTGGCTTGCTTGGACTTTGCGGGCGGCTTCTGCTCGGCGCGGCGGCTGGCGATCTCCGCATCCAAAAAGGCTTTCACGGATTCGGGAGAAGATTGGTCAGAGATAGTCGCGCTTCCTTTCGAGCTGGTCGGCAATAAAGGTGCGGACGGAGCTTTTTCCTTCGTCGTCCTCTCCGTCCGCGTTGTAGGGTGGGCGGCGGCCTGCTCCGGCTGCGCGGCAGCGAGGGCCTCCGGCTGGGCCTGCCCCTCCTGCACCGCAGGTTGAGCAAGCAGGCTATCCGCCACATCCTGTGCGGGGGTTTCATGCTCCGGCTCGGCGGGCGCGGCAGCTTCCTCCGCAGGCGCATTGGCTTCCTCCCGCCTCCGCACCAGCGCCCCCACCACGGGGATGTGCCGCGCAATCTCGGTCGTAAGCTCTCGTAGGAGCTGCCCGATGCGTGTTCGCGGTTGCCGCCTCTCCCTTGCGGGCTTCGGCTCCTTGCCGATGTCACGGTTGTACTGCTCACGCAAAATGTCCCGCTGTGCGTTGAACTGCTGCCGGGCTTCGCTTACACCTTCCCGCTGTTTTTGCTTCGCCACTTTTTCGGTGGCTTTCTGCTCGGTCTTAACCTCCTTAGCGCTCTTGGTCTGCTCGCAGGAGCCGCCGCCCAGATCGTTGGCTTCGAGCTTCTCCAAAATACGGCTCACCCGTGACGCGTCCTCGGCCTTGGCCATGATCTCCACCATGCCGTTCTCATCGCCCTTTTGCCGCAGGACGCAATAGGCAATGCCGTACTTCTTCGCGGCGGCGGCGAACTCCTTCAAGTCCTTGCCTTGAATCTCGAAGAATTTCAATTCCGCGCCGGATTTGAGCATTGTGCGCAGTCGTTCCCGTCCGCGCGATTTTGTGCGGGGTTGTTTCTGCCCCTTGCCGGGGGAAGGCCGCAATGCTGCCGCCAACAGCGCGAGGATGCGTTCCGCGCCCTCACCTACTATTTTCAGCGCAAACTCGGCTCCCTCCATAGATAAGCGAACGACTTGATCAGCGGCTTCTCCGCCTGAACTCATGTTGCTTTTCATCTCCTTCTTGTCTGTGGATTTGCATGTTCGAGCGCATTTCCTGTGCCCGGAAGATTATCCTATCGCATATGGCCGCCTCCTTTTTTGTAGCAATTTTCCTGAATGCCGCAAGCTGCTCCGGGGTGTCGATCTCATGTTCGCACAGCAGCCGCAGCTCACGGGAGATTTGGTCTATCTTGATCAGCTCACCGCGATGCACCGGGTGGACTTTTTCGGGTGGGCGTGGGCGGTGCTTCGGCAGCTTGCCTAATAGATATAAATAGCGGAAGTACAGCGCTCGGAAGCCCTTCAACCGCCGTGTGTGCTGGAACGTGCCGCGCAATAAAAAAACACGCACTTGGCGTGTCGGCTCGGGTTCAGGGCGACGGGGCCGTGCTTGCTCCAGGATGCGGCGGCGTATGCCCTCAATCGAATACTCCGGGCCAAAGTTGCGCTGGAGCTTCAGCCCTCGATCTCGCCCGATGGAGCGCAAGGTAATATCCTCACCCCGTTTGATGCTGTACCCCATGGCGCGGAGATTGTCGAAGAACTGGCGCTCCGTCATAGCCCCGGCGATGGCGCGGTCGATGTCGGCCTTCATCATGCCCCGGTAGTTGGGCTTGCCCTGTTGGGCTGCCTGCCACTCGGCGTAGTGCTGCGTCCGGCCTGTTTGTGGGGATTCAATCACCGAAAGGCCGTACTCGCGGCACAAGGCATCGCTGGCTTGGCGCATGTTATAGTAATCTTGCTCGGAGCGGTAATACCGTTTGCTGTCGGCAAAGGAAACCGAATTGACGACAAAATGATTATGCAGGTGATTAGCTTTGTCCAGATGGGTCGCGACAAGCACCTCAAATCGGTCGCCCCAAAGTTGTTCCGCCAGGCGCACCCCGATCTTGTGCGCCAGCCCCGCACTGACTTCCCCCGGCGCGAAGGATTGGTAGCCGTGGTAGGCTACAACGCCGCCCTCTTTATCGTGCAAGCGCTTTGTCCGCAGCATCTCATTGCGGGCAGTGTTGGGGCGGCAGTTCACGCCAGTAACGAGTTGCCGCAGCAGTACCGGGGTTTCCGCTTGCACCGTTTTACGCTCCTGTATGGCATAGTCGATCACGTCAACAAGGCCCTGCGCCTGCTGCCCGGTCATGCCCTGCCGCTCGAAGAACGCGGGGTTTTCCGTTTTGGCGGGGTTCTCTGCATAAACCACCACGCGGCCCAGCCAGCCCTTGACGCTCCATATTGAAGTCGTGGCCATGGCTATTCCCGCTTACGTGGCATGACCACCGCGTCGATGATATTCAGGATCGCCCGGTTCAACAGATCCACGCCCTGGTCATAACGCGCGGCATCGGGCAAGCCCCGCGCCTCCACCTGCTGCACGATACTGTCAAGGATGGTGCCGATGCCCCGTAACTCGTTCATCATAGCGTAGTAATCCGGGGGCGGCGCGTCCTGGGGCACAACACCATTGATCAGGTGGCGCAGGTATGTCGATAGCGTCAGCCCGCTGCTTTTCACCAGTTTCTTCAGGTGTTCCGCTTCTTTTTTATCCAGAAAAAACTGAACAGAAACATTCCGAGTTCGCATTTCATGCCGTCCTTTCCATGGGGTTTTAGGGGCGATAGCCCCTAAGATTTGTGCCTGTCATGACAGGCACGATGCTTGCTCTACTATCACCGCTCATAACTTCGCTCTCTCGGTACGGTAAACGTCACGCCGGTGTAGTTGTCCGAATCCAAAACATGATCGCTGTTGCGCCATTCGCGCTCCACAATTTCACGCGCCTGCGCCGCGCTTTCAGCTTGCACCGTCACCGTCTGTTCGAGGGTTTCGGTGATTCTGACGTTATACTCCTTCATCGTGCTGCCTCCTTCCTGTTCAGGGTGTTCGCGGTCAACCCTAACCGCCTACACAAATACTCGTTGACATCTTTGCCCGTGGGCGGGGAACGGTTGCGCACTTCAAAGGAATCGCCCAGCAAGTCCATGATGTTCTGCGCCGCCGCCCGTCCCGCAAGGTCGTTATCCAAGTGCAGGTCAATCCGCTCGATGCCGGGATAGTCCTCCAGGTATCTCGCCAGCGAAACGGGTACGCGTTTGCCGGGGTTCTTCGCCGGGGCAAACACGCCCGCTAGGGATAGTAAATGCGTCTGCGTATAATCCCGCCCGTGCATCTGCATGATGGTGGCGTAGGACAGCGCGTCAATGGCGCTCTCGAACAGGTGCAGCGTTTCGCTCTCGTTATGTGCTGGCAGAGAAAACGAGTAGCGCTTATCACTACCGCTGGCCTCGCCCTTGAAACTGCCGATGGTGCCGCGCAGGGCAGCATAGCGGGGCTGCTCCGCTTTGTCCGTGCCCACAAATACGCAGTTGTGGAAGTCGGCGCTCTCGTACAACCGCCCGGCTTTGGCGCAGTGCTCCAACACAGCCCGGTCAATCCCGCGCGATTGCAGGTAGCCCAGGGCGCGGTCGTTGCCTGGGGCGGCAGGGGGCAGGCGCAGCGTCTTTTGCGGCGGCTTTACCGGGCATGAAAAAACGGGCGGCTGTAAAACAGACCGCCCGAGAAGATGCTGTACAGCATCCATGAAACCCATGCCGCGTATTTTAATTAAGTAATCCAACGCTGACTTGCCGCCGATGTCCCGCGAGTGCCAGCACCAGAGGCCGTGGGAAATGCGCAGGCTGTCGTGGGATTTCGTGCAGTATTCGCCGCCACCAGCGGAAACAAGCTCATCGGGGTCATAGTTTTGCAGATAAGTCAACAGGTCTATTTGCTTGACCTGCCGAATCAGGTCGGGGGGGAGGTAGGGCACGGGATCAGCTCCTTTCAGGTGAAATAGAAAAAGCCATGGAACGTCAAGCATCCCATGGCATGTAATATATTCGGTTATTTGCAATGATCTACTTCGGTAGCTTCGCCAGCATTT
>Ga0123353_10007636_pt1 | contig 14654 bp, 15 predicted proteins | sample TergutLab28metaG_3_FD_92763 | JGI IMG/M metagenome (GOLD analysis project Ga0123353, IMG submission 92763) | Labiotermes labralis P3 segment gut microbial communities from Petit-Saut dam, French Guiana - Lab288 P3 | ecosystem: Host-associated > Arthropoda: Insects > Digestive system > Gut ... | reverse complement strand
ATATTACTGTAATTGTTGGGCGTCAAGCAAAAGGCGCACAATAATGGCACAAGACCAGCACAAGATCAATAACGATGATCTTACCTTTATTTCCATACAATGTTATCGTCAATACAGTATGAAAGGGATTAACGGCAAGGTAACCATTGTAACAGGCGGCGCGAGGGGTATTGGAAAAGGTATTTGCGCGAGAATGGCCGCTGAAGGCGCCAAACTGATACTGGTTGACATTGACGAGATTGGAGCCAACGAAACGGCCTGCGAACTAAGAAAAACCGGAGCTGAGGTAGAGGTCTATAGGGTGGATTTGTGCAAGGTTCAGGAGATCGATGCAATGATCGCCTATGTGCATTCTCAATACGGAAGCATTGATATCCTTGTCAATAATGCCGGTATACAGATAAGGGAATGGGCGACTGATTTTGATGAGGCTAAATTTGATATGCTCCTGGACTTGAATCTTAAGGCGTATTATTTCGCCTCCCGTGCTGCCGCGCGGCATATGAAAAATCAAAATAGCGGGGGGGCGATAGTCTGTATTTCATCGGCGAATTCCGAACGTTTCACAACTTTACGTTCTCCGTACAATATTTCGAAAGCTGCCATAAACGCCCTTGTCGGTACTCTTGCAGTTGAATGGAGCCGCTTCAATATACGTATCAATGCTGTGGCGCCCGGTTACGTTCTGACCGATCTGGTTAAACAGGGTGTTGAGTCAGGACTCATCAATATGGAAAACAATTACAAGGTTATCCCGATGAAACGCTTCATCACGGTAGAAGAGATCTCAAGCGGCGTTTGTTTTCTCGCATCCGATGAGGCAAGCGGAATTACCGGGCAAACACTCTTCATAGACGGCGGCTGGAGCAGATGCGGCCTCCCCGAAGAATAAATGCATTATATCTATTATGTATAGTAAATCCACCGGTTTATTGCTTCTTGCTTCCCTTCCATACATGTACTATAGTTTAATAATGCCGGTAAAACTAACAATTTTGCCTGTTCCGGGGTGTCTGGCATGAACTCTTCCATTGACTGGAAGGCTGTAAAATACCAGGAGGTTTTTGAACAGGAACTCAGGGGGCTTAATCGCCGCCTCGATGCCGATCCCCTCTGTACACCGGAAGTTCTTGAAGGGGTACTTAAACACCTTTATATAATGGACGGGGCGGACTGGTATGGCAGGGGAGATGTACAGGATATAACCATGGCTGCGACCATAGCGGCCTATGAACATTTGATAGCCAAATTAAAAGCAGAAAGGAGTTAAATATGGAATGGCGTGCAAGTCATATACTGGTAAAAGACAGGGCCAAAGCAGAGGAGCTTTTGAAGCAGGTTAAACAGGGGGCGTCCTTTGAATCCCTGGCCAGGGAGCATTCAAGCTGCCCTTCAAAGTCTTCCGGCGGGGATCTGGGCTGGTTCGGCCCTGGAAAAATGGTGGCGCCCTTTGAATCAGCCGTAAAAGGACTTTCCCCCGGCTCGGTTGGGGACGTAGTACAAACACAGTTTGGATATCACCTTATAAAATGCACCGGCAGAAAAGATTAAATAGATACCTTGTAAAAATGGAGTTTTTATTTTAAAATAGGGTGGGGTAATGGAACGCAGACAATTGAGTAACAGACGAAAAATGAATCTTAAGACAATCTTTGAAATTGACTCGGAACTTGTGCAGATTCAGGATCTGGATCTTCTGCTTGAGCGTATACTTTTTGAAGCCAGAAAAGTACTTCATGCCGACGCCGGCTCCATTTATGTAAAAGAAACTGTTGAAGAAGACGGAAAAAAGATTGATAAACTTGCCATTAAATATTCCCAGAACGATACAATTCAAAAAGGACTGCCTCCCGGACAAAAACTGATTTTTCAGGTTTTTTCGGTTCCCATTACCGAGAAAACCATTTCCGGCTACTGTGCGCTGACTCAGCAGCTGGTCAATGTCCCGGATTGTTATAATCTAAGCGAAGGTGTTCCCTACACCCACGGCAAACATTACGATCAGATTTCCGGTTACAGAACGACCTCCATGCTCTGCGTGCCCCTGAAAACCGCTGAAGGATCGCTTTTGGGGGTTATTCAGATAATTAACGCGAAAGACAGAAGAGGGAAGAGTATTCCGTTTTCCGTTAATGATGAATTTATCATTACCCACTATGCAGTTAACGCAACCATGGCTCTTCAAAAGGCCCAGATTATCAGAACCATGATCCTTCGTATGATTAAAATGGCGGAACTCCGTGATCCAAAAGAGACAGGGGCCCATGTTAACCGGGTTGGCGGCTATGCCGGAGAAATTTACGACTGCTGGGCCACCCGCCGCGGAATTCCGGAAAATAAAAAAACAAGATATAAAGACAGTTTAAAAATAGCTTCCATGCTTCACGATGCGGGAAAAGTAGCCATTTCAGATGTAATTTTAAAAAAGCCTGCAAAGTTCACGCCCGAAGAATACAAGGTTATGCAGCATCATACGGTTCATGGTTCAGCCCTTTTCAGCAATCCCATGGCGCCTTTGGATGTTTTGTCCCAGGAAATTGCCTTTACCCATCACGAAAATTGGGACGGTACAGGTTATCCTGGCTGGGTAGATCCTGTTACCGGAGCGACACTAAAAACCGGCTCTGACGGCAGGGCCCTGGGAAAGAAGGGAGAGGAAATTCCTCTTGCGGGGCGTATCGTTGCAGTGGCGGATGTTTTTGACGCTCTTTGTTCCAAACGAGTCTACAAGGAACCCTGGACGGAAGAAGCAGTTCTCAACGAAATCCGGAATATGACAGATACCAAATTTGATCCCGAGATTGTTGATATTTTCTTTGAGATACTACCGAATATAAAACAGATTCAACAGTTATACCCCGAGTCGGAGTAAGCGAGTAAGCTCCCGGTCGAGGCTGTCTGCAAGTTTTTTAAGATCCTTTTTGTTAAAAGTCGGAATTCTTTCCATCCCCATGCCGCTTTCGGCAAGGTCTACCGCAAAATCCCTAAGGGATCGCTGTTGACGTATATTTTCCTTTGTAAAGACCCGCCCTCTGTCATCCAGTACTGTTACGCCTGCGTCCACTAGGCGTTCCGCCAGTGGCAGATCCCGTGTTAAAACCAGGTCGCCGCTCTTTGCCAAATCCACTATGCGGTCATCGGCGGCTCCCTCGCCGGCCGGGCAGAGTTCCATTTCAGGCGCCGGGATGCCGGGAATGAGGCGGTTTGCGGCAAAAATGGCTTTTATTTTCAAGCGTGCGGCAGATCGAAGTATCAGATCCCTGGCTTCACGGCGGCATGAATCGGCGTCTACCAGAATTTTCATGTATCAGCAGCCGGCCTCGCCGGTGACTTTATTCTCGCCGGTGACTTTAGTCTCGCCGTCAACATCGCTGTCTTCCGCCTCGCCGGTAATGGCCGAGGAGGCGGCATGGGCATAAAAGTACCCTGATAAAACCAGTTTTTTACCGGCGGGGACAAATATAGATTCTCCTGCCTTTAAGACCATTTCCTGAGGTTTTTGCTCCGGGCTACTGCCTTCCGGGTCTTCGGCGCTATTTTCGGATACAACGACACTGACAGTCCCGTCGGAAACAAGAATAATTGACGGGTTTGTCCGGGAAAAATGAATTGCATGTCCATAGCTCTTCAGCACAGAAAGTGAAAATTCCTCGTATTGATCCGGGTAACAGAAGCTGGACGGGCTGTCAGTCAGAGAACCGCATAAAGGAGCTTTTATTATTTCCGGCCTGTATTCGGAAAAATTTAATGTTTTGAATAGCTCGTCTCTGTCTATATGTTTTTTTGTAAGTCCCGCCCGGATTACATTGTCGGAATCGGCCATTAACTCTATTCCCAGGCCGTGAATATATGAGTGGATAATTCCGGCGGGAATATACATTGCTTCTCCCGGTTTTAATTCAATAATGTTCATAAAGAGCGGGGCCAAAATGCCAGGGTCACATGAATGTGTAAAACCGGCAGCATCGGCAGAAACTTTTGAAGATGACGGAAAAAGATTCGCAAGGTAAGAGCAAATTTTCCATTCACCTGAGTATTCGGGAAAATCCCTTTCCAGCAGGGTCTCCCTCTTCATTAAAAAAGTGCCCAGCCCGGTGGTGTCCATGTCGAATAATGCTTCAAGAAAGGTTTTGTAGGGGTTTTCATCCGTTTCTCCGTTTTCCTGCATTAAAGCGGAACAGAGTTTTTCCAGGCCTTCTTTCAGTATGCCGTCGCTTATCTGTGAAACTTTTTGGATAAGCGAATAAATCTCTTCCTTTTCCCTGAATCCGCACAAAGCCGCGAAGGGGCTCAGCGCGCAAATGAGTTCAGGTTTGTGCATGGGGTCCCGGTAATTGCGGGCCGGCTCGTCAAAAGGAAGACCTTCCGTGTTTTCCCTGTCAAAGCCTTCTCTTGCCTGTGCGGCCGAAGGGTGAGCCTGGATGGAAAGAGGTTTTGCCACCGCAATCAGTTTAAATAAAAACGGCAGGTTTCCGAATTTTGCCGCGCAGGCTTTTCCCAGCATGGCTTCCCTGTTCTTTATAATCATCTCCGAAAGCAGTTCCGGCTTTGTTCCGTGGGATCTTGAGGGCCCTGCGTTATTTATACCCATCCAGAGTTCAGCCCAGGGAATACGTTCCGGGCTCTTTTGTCCCATCAGGGACGGAATCCATTCCGGCGAACCCCAGTCGTAATGCTTGATTGTATTTTGAAGTTTAACAATATCTGCCGTGTCTTCATGCTTTTGCGGGAGCTCATCAGGTATACATTCTTCAAGGCGTGTGATTATGCCCAGGGCCAGACGTTCTGCCTCAACAGTATCTTCGGAATAATGATCCATGGCGTATTGACCGGCTTTTTCCAGCTCTTCGCTGAGTATAAAACCTGTCAGTACCGCAATTGTCAGGGGATCTTTTATTCCGGATATATTCTGAATGTCTTCAATTTTTTTGCGGTATTTATCAAGAATTTTTTTCAGATACTCAGGCTCTTCTTCTGCCGAGATATTTATGATTGTTCCCAGAATTTCGATGCGCAGATCGTTTTTTATCATGCGTTCCTCCAGGGGGAACCTTCACCGCTTTGCGGTCCAGGCCGCAGCACAGCTCTCAATAAATGTCCAGCTCTCTTTCGCCCTGGTTTTTTTCTGAATCAGGAGAAGCTTCCGGCTCTGGCTTTGCATCATTGGTTTTCGGAAGCGGCGTTTCCTTCGGAAGCGCAGCTTCCACTGCGTCTTCAAACTTGTTAAGCCGGTCGAGGGCAGAAAGAATTGTGTCTTCGATCCGGCTTTGATCGTTTTTAAAACGCTTTATCAGTACTTCAAGCTCGGTTATGCGCTTTTGGTATGTATCCAGCTTTCCCTTAAGAGCGGCGTTTTCCCCTGTCAGTTTTCCGATATAATCGATCGTTTTGTCGATTTTTGATTCCAGCAGCTTTACCTGCTCAAGGTTAATCACTTAGGCGCTCGCGGATTTTTGCCCTTTGGGAGCGGCTGAATTTCCCAGCGCGGCCTTTGCCTGGGCCACTACTGCCTTGAATGCATTGGGATCGCTTATGGCCAGAGAAGACAGGGCCTTCCTGTTAATTGTGATTCCGGCCTTGTTCATGCCGTCAATCAGCCTGGAATAGGAAATATCTTCCTCTCTGCAGGCTGCGTTTATTCTGACTATCCAAAGCTGTCTGAAACTGGCTTTCCGATCTTTCCTGTCCCTGTAGGCATAGGTAAGCGCTTTGGCAACCGCGTCTTTTGCCGTTTTGTAGTTGGTAGATCTGCGGCCCCAGTATCCTTTTGCCAGCTTTAATATCTTTTTACGATGGTTCTTTCGTTTGGAACCGTCTACTGCTCTTGACATTTTGTTGCTCCTTGTAAATTTTACCCGTAAGGCAGAAGCCGCTTTTTAATTACTGCGGTATTGTCTTTGGAAAGAATTCCGCTGTGGCGGAGATTCCGCTTCCGTTTGCTGGATTTCTTTGTAAGTATATGGCGAAGGTTTTGCTTCTTGTACTTAACTTTGCCAGTCCCGGTAAGTGTGTAACGCTTTGCTGCGCTCTTTTTTGTTTTCATCTTTGGCATGATGCCACCCTCTGTATAACGAAATGCCCTGACCGTAAAAGGGTCAGGCTATTTTTTGGATTTTGGGCTTAAAACCATGGACATAAACCGGCCTTCCATTGCCGGCGCCTTGTCCATTGCGTATTCTCCCTCTATCCTGGCCAAAACATCTTTTAAAACTTCAAGTCCCAGTTCTGTATGAGCCAGTTCCCTGCCTCTGAAACGAACCGTTACCTTAACCTTGTTGCCTTCACCCAGGAATCCCCGGATATGTTTTGATTTAAAATCCAGGTCATGATCATCAATTTTTGGCTGCATACGGATTTCTTTGAGTTTCAGCTGTTTCTGCTTTTTCTTGGAATCCCGTACCTTTTTCTCATTTTCGAACTTGTATTTTCCATAGTTCATGATTTTGACCACGGGGGGTACAGCGTTTGGAGCGACCTCCACCAGATCCATACCATGTTCTTTGGCAATTTCAAGGGCCTGCAGGGTGGAAATTATCCCCTGCTGCTGTTCTCCGTCATCTCTTATGAGACGGACTTCCCGCACCCGAATCTGTTCATTTATCCGTAAATCCTTATCCGACAACTTACCTCCTCATGGCTCTGCTGTCCCAACGGGGCATGGAACAGAAGATCAAGTAACAAAGTATAGCAGGTAACTGTAAAAAATGTCTAGTCCTTCTGCTGTACGGGAAAAGAATGTATTATGTTGAATTATCTCTATTATTGTTGTATACTATATAATAGTTAGTACTTCTCTGAGGAGCTCGTTATGGCGGCTAAATTGAAACGAAACTTTTTTTCCAACATCGCAAAACGATTTCATGAGAATAAAATGACATTTCTGAACGCCGGGGTTACAATAATCCTGATTATAACTGTCATTTTCGTGTTGCTAAACAGGGCAAGCGCCATGCAGCGTACAACAGCCGAAGAAAGCGTTGTTAACCTGACCGGGTTAACCGCCCATGAAGTACAATCCTATCTCCTGGCCCAGTTTGACGCGGTTCACAACCTGTCCCAGATTATGAAGACCTATAACAACATTGAACCCGATAAAAGGCGCGCTTTTTTTGATGATACCATGGAAGCCGGACTGGGCGCCAATCGCGGTCTTGTAAATATTTTTACCCTCTGGAGGCCAAACGCCCTGGATGGATTGGATGCCGAATACATCAACGCCGAATATCATGATGAAACAGGCCAGTTTGTAAGCGGTTTTACGAGGGAACGCGGATGGGTAGAACATAAAATTTTCGCAGATTACTGGGATGTTTCCAATTGGCGGTTCAGGGATTATTTTGGTTACGGTGTTGATATAGTTACCGAGCCAAGGGCCGTATTGTACATTAACCCGGCACGAACCCGCAGTGAATTCGGAACTACAACTGCGTCCCAAAGGTACATTTGGGTTATTGATATTGTTATTCCGGTTTTGGGTGAAGTTTCAACACAGGGCGAAGCCTATGTCCTCGGAATAATAGGGGCAACCATAAGCCTTGAGCAATTACAGACCATGTGTGAAAGGACCAGGCCCTATGAAACCGGGCATATTTTTATTACTTCCAACAGCGGAACCATCGCCGCTCACCAGGATATAAGAAGAAGGGGAACCTTGCTCTTCGGTCCCAGAGCCCAGGGCACACCGTTCCCCGATGAAATTCTTGCCGATGTACAGGATACAATTGCTTCTTCAATGAGCAGCATGCAGCCCGGAGTTTTAAGGACAAGAAATGAGCTGATAGTCAGTTATCCTTTCAGGACAACAAGTACAATTACAAGCGCTACAACCTATTACGCAATCAGTAATCCTCCCTGGACTGTTGTTTCTGTTGTTCCCATGTCAACCGTATTGGCAACAATTACCGCCCTTCTGCGCTTCTCAATTCTGTTTATAATCGGCGCAGGAAGTTTGGTTGCTTTTGTTCTTTTGGCAACTTCCAGGAGTTTGACCCAGCAGGCAAGAAGACTGCAGCAGAACCTGGAACAGGCCACCGTCATGCAGGACAATTTAAAGTACGGCCTTTTCCTTATGGACGATAAATTTATAATCCAGGGAGCATATTCAAAAGCTCTTGAAAAGATCCTTTCGGTTTCCCAATTGCAGGGCAAAAGTTTTCTGGAACTAATGTCAAAGTCCCTGCGCGGTCATGAAATGGACGGCTTTAACGATTATCTCAGCATGATTTTCAAGCGTTCCTTTGATGAGCAGATGCTGAACAGTATCAACCCCATTAACGAATTTTATTATACAAGCTACGAAACCGGGGAAAGAAAATACCTTCGTTCCACATTTAAACTGCTGGAAGAAGGACGCGTCAATTTAATCCTTGGCACCATGGAAGACATTACATCCGAAAGTGAATTGAAACAGCAGCTTATGGAAGCTGAAAACCAGGTAGATATTGAAATGCGTTCGCTCTTCGAGGTACTTCAGCTTAATCCGCGGGTATTGAGCGATTTTATTGAAGATACCGAGTATGAGTTTGGCGCCATAAACGATGTGCTTAAGGGACAGAAACATGTAAGCAAGAAAATGATGTTTGAAGTTTTTCAGTCTGTCCACGCTGTAAAGTCAAATGCCCTGATACTGAACCTGGAAAATTTCAGCGCCAGGCTGCATGAACTTGAAAGTTCAATCAAGCAAATCCAGGAAAGAAACGAGGAAGTTGTTCCGTTTGACGATTTGCTCAGCCTTGTTATAGAAATTGACGGGGCGCTCAGGGAAAAGGATTACCTTAAAGCAGCTATTTCAAAAATTGAAAATTTCCGGAAAATGTACGGTGAAAGCAGTAACCAGGAGATTTATGTTCTTGTAGAAACCCTTACACAGATTTGCAAAAAGAGCCAGTCTGCACTGGATAAAAAGGTCAAACTTGTGGTTGAGGGTATTGATGAAGTAGTCCTGGATTACGGTCCCCGAAGGATTATCAAGGAAGTTCTTACCCAATTGGTCCGCAATTCCGTGTATCACGGTATCGAAACTCCGCAGGAAAGGGTGCCTTTGGGCAAGGAACCGGAAGGGGAACTCCGTTTTTCCATAAAGTACAAGGATAATTTTATTGTAATAAAGTTTACCGATAACGGCAGAGGTATTGATTTTGCGGCGGTCAAGAGGAAAGCCATTGCCAGCAATATGTTCAGTAATCCGGCCGACATAAATGATAAAAATATGCTGATAAAGGTCCTGTTCATGCCGGGATTTACCACTCTGGATGACGCCGATTTGCACTCGGGCCGGGGAGTTGGCTTGAGTCTTGTAAAGGATCGTGTAAAAAGTCTTTTGGGAAATATTACTGTTTCAACAGTGCCGGGAAGGGGAACTACCTTCACTATTACAATCCCGATGGAACTGCCGGTATTCAGCTAAAAGAGGCCCTTGTATTTACTGTCTCCCTTTACCGCTTCAAGAGCAATGGAAAGGGAAAAACTGTCTACATTGTTGATTGTGAATGGAATAACTATAACCCTTGCTTTTCCGTCAGGCCAAACAAGAGAGTGGTCTTTGCCGCGGATAATTGTCGGCAGGGAGATTACGAGCCTGTAAGCTTCTTCCAGTCCCTGCTTTACATTCCCGGCGATAATATTGATAAGTTCACCCACGGCGTCCACTACATCGTCATCTACCGTTTTGTGCACAGTACCGGTAATGGAAGTTGTAATTTTAATTGCTATGTGCTGCTTCATCGAAATTACCACCGCTCCGCGGGCTTCTCCGGTAAATCCTATGACGCCTGAAATGTCCCAGTCTTCCTGGGCTCCTCTTTCCAAAAAAAATGGAACCTTGGCTTCGGGATCCATCTTCACAAAATCATGGAATACACTTTTGCAGACATCAATAAAAGGCTGAATATATTGTTTCAAGAGTCTCTCCCAAACATAATTTTAGTCATCTTCTCGGCGAACAGTTTTCCGTTAATTGGTTTTATTATATAGTCGGTGGCTCCCTGTTTAAGGGCTTCAATTACATTATATTTGGCCGCTTCACTTGTAATCATGATTATTGGCAAATCATGAAATTTTTTCAGCGAGCGGACATGCTTCAGAAAATCTATACCGGATATTTTTGGCATGTTCCAGTCAAGCAGTATCAGGTTCACCGGGTTTTTGTGCAATTGTTCCAGAGCTTCGCTCCCGTCAACGGCTTCTATATAGTTGCAGGGTATTTTTAAATCGGAAAAATAACTTTTAACTATTGTGCGCATTATACGTGAATCGTCAACAACCAAAACAGTTTTCATATTTTTATTATACGGCAAAAAATACGGAATGTGAACAGTTTTTTTTGCCTTTTTGGCTTCCGATTTGGAGTTAAATTGTCCTTTTAATTTACTGTCAAGGCTTGAGTTTCACCGTTACAGCATGCTAATGTATATATATGAGCCTCTTTTGCCTGCTTTGGATGCCTTTTTTTTATCTCTTCTGGCGCAGTATCAGTTCCAAAACCAATCTGCTCGCGGCTGTTATCGCTGTACTGGCAGGCTGTTTTGCAGTGCTCATTCAGTATTTTGTTGGCTCCATTATCGATCCCGGTGAATTTGGCTTCAGCAGATGGTTAAGCGGCTGTGTGGACATAGTTGTTTTACCGGCATTGGCCCCTTTTGTAGTTTACATTTTTCTGATTATTTTCAAGGTAATACCTGAACCCTTCGAGTTTGCCCATTTTGCACAGTTATGGCTTATTCCCGGCGCAGTGATCATGGCTTTTACCTGGAGTTCCCACAACGATCCCATAATCCTGATTCTGGTACCTGTACTATGGACAGGAATATCCGTAGGTCTGTCTTTTTTTATCAATCTGATTCTGAACGGCAGAAAATGGGTAATTGCTCCCGCTTCTTTGGGTATTCTGGTTGTTCCTTTTGCGGCCGCAAGTTCCTATTGGGCTTTTTTCGCTCACAAAAGCAATCTGGGATTTCTGTTTCTTATTGCAGCCGTAGCGCCCATGCTGGTGTCTACAATACTGCAACTAAATAAAAGCTAAGCCTTCCCCGCTGACCCCAAAACATTAATGTTCTTGTGTGCATAAAGCTTCTTGAGCTCGTCGCGGGCCGGTCCAATAATTTTTCTTGGATCAAACTCTTCCGGGTGTTCGGTCAGAACCTTGCGGATAAGCGCGGTCATGGCCAGGCGGCCGTCGGAGTCTATGTTGATCTTGCAGACTGCGCTTTTTGCCGCGCGCCTTAACTGTTCCTCGGGGATGCCTACAGAATCACTCAGCCTGCCGCCGAATTTTTCTATCATCTGGACGTACTCGGTCGGAACCGAAGACGCGCCGTGCAGGACTATCGGGAAGCCCGGAATTTTTTTCTCAATTTCTTCAAGGATGTCGAAGCGGAGGGGAGGGGGAATCAGAATGCCGTTGGGGCCTTTGGTGCATTGTTCCGGCTTGAATTTTGCCCGGCCGTGACTGGTTCCTATGGAAATTGCAAGCGAATCAACGCCTGTCTTTTTTACGAAATCTTCGACTTCTGCAGGCTGGGTATAGTGGCTGTGCTCCGAAGATACATCGTCTTCCACTCCGGCGAGGACACCCAGTTCGCCTTCTACTGTTACATAGCTTTTTTGTGAATGGGCAAAGTCGCAGACTTTTTTGGTAAGGGCGACGTTGTCTTCATATGAATGGTGGGAACCGTCAATCATGACCGAGGAAAACCCTGTTTCAATGCAGTCCTTGCAGAGTTCAAAAGTGTCACCGTGATCAAGGTGAAGTACGATTGGAATGTCATACCCGAGCTCGTGGGCATATTCAACAGCGCCTTTTGCCATGTTACGCAAAAGATTCTGGTTGGCATATTTTCTTGCGCCGGAAGATACCTGCAGAATAACAGGCGATTTGGTTTCTACACAGGCCTGAATTATGGCCTGGAGCTGCTCCAGATTGTTAAAATTATACGCCGGCAGGGCATAGCCGCCTGAAACTGCTTTTTTAAAAAGCTCAACAGTATTCTTTAATCCTAATTCGGTGTAGCTGGTCATGGAACGCTCCTTTTAAAATGATGGCACAACTATATTATCATATAGGGAATGGGGAGTATAGAGCACTTACTACTTGCCAAAAACTGTTGTATTGTTCAGATATGCTTCGATTGGGGCAAAAAGCGCGAAAAAGAATAAAACTCGTCCTCTTTATTATTTTAGTCCTCGTTTCAATTACCGGAATTGCGTTTATATCGCGTTCTCCGGTGCTTTTGGTGACTGATAATTCGTTTAATATGCTTTACGGGCCTGCGCGATCGAGGGAAACGAGAATAAAGGTCTCCCTGGAACTTTTCCGCCGTGTTATCCCTGTGTCAATTGCCGAAGCCGCAAGTGAAGACCTGATAACCATAGCGGTGGAAGAAGCTTCAGTAACACCGTTAGCGGTTATTTTTCCCTACAGGTATCTGTCGGGGGCAAATTATTACAGGAACAAGTATCCGGATGTACCGGTTTTTATAGTTGGCGGGCAAAGGCCGCTTCATACCGGGCTTATGACCTTTGTTAATGCCGATCGCGGACAGGATATGTACCTGGCAGGGCTTTGCGCCGCGGCGTTTGCCGGAGAGAATAAAGTGCTTTTTTTGGGCGACGGAAGCGTGCATGACCATGACTGGGAAGCTTTTACCCTGGGAATGATGGATCAGGGCCATGAAGAAACTCCTGTTTTTATCAGCAATTCCTTTGATCTGCCTTCAAATCTGGACTATGGCTGTGTTGTTGTGTCCGGTACTGCCGCCAAATTTCTGGAAAGAAGCCCCAAAATGCCGCTTATTCTTTTTTCCTGGATTGACCCTTTTATGACTCCAAACGCCGTAAAACTTGTTTTTGATGATTCCCCCTGGGCCCTGCTTGCCGGAGCCATAAAGAATCTGGAAGCCGCCGGTGAAGAGCTTTTGCTCCCTTCAAACCCCATACTTTTGGCTGAAAGGGCCGATGGAACCGAAGAAATGAGGGATTTTCGGAATATTCGAAGAATTATTAAGGGAAATTTCAAAAAAAATGAAAAAAAACCGGCCCTAAATGACAATAATGGCCGATAATGCAATGAAGCCGTCTTTTGGGGAAAATTTTGCAAAGCCCCGGGATATTTGACAAAACTTTGTCAAGGCAATATAATGAAAGTAACAGCATTTACCATAATTGGAGAAAGGAGTAAGGGATGAAACAGGGCAGTTTCAGGGCACTACGCCACGCAGTTATCCTGCTTGTAATGGTAAGCCTGACGGTATTTTCGGCCTTTGCGGATGAAACTACTGTTGATTACATGTCACTAATTTTGGAATCTTTCAACGGAGAAACCACCCATGAGTGGACTTTTGGCGGAAGAGTCTTTAGTTATGATTTTGAATGGGCTCTTGATGCAAGCAAATTTGCAAGCAGAATTGATAATGTAAGTTATCCAAGATTGACTTATGTTGAATCCTGGCCTATGCAGGTTCATGGGAACAACAGAAGCAACCTGGATATAAAGAGTCTTGGTATTCACGGCAAGTTCGATCGCCGGGGCTACAACTGGGTAGATGTTTATCCGATAGTAACCGGTTCAGGCGGCGATGAAGGAGATCCGGAGCCTTTTGAAATTCCGATCCCCGGAAGAATAAGATATCTTGACATGTGGGTTTGGGGTTCAAACATGAAATACTACATGGAAGCATATTTCAGGGATTATCAGGGCGTGGTTTATGCTCTTCCCATGGGAAGCCTCGGTCACCAGGGATGGAAAAATCTGCGGGTGCAGGTTCCTACCAGTATTCCCCAGTCCAGGAGACATTTACCCCGTTTTGCCGGTCTTACCTTCGTGAAATTCAGAGTTTGGACCACCCCCGTAGAAAGAGTGGACAATTTCTATATCTATTTCAATCAACTGAAAGTACTCACCGATGTTTTTGAATCTCTCTTTGACGGAGACGAACTGGCAGATCCCGATCGGGTTAATGAACTTTGGGCGCAGAATTAAGGAGGCCGGAAATGAAACGCTTATTGATTGCTATATTGGTTTTTTCAGTGGCTGCCGGAGTTTTTGCCCAAAGGGCCAATGAAGTTGGCGCCCCCGATTCCGAACGTTTGGGAATTGATGCGGCCCAGCAGTACCTCAAAGAAGTATCGGTAGATAAATTTGAAAAAGACGGATATTGGATTTCCCATATGTCTCCTGACGAAGGATTCACAACATCGAGGCTCTTTTACGGATCCCCGGCCGGCAAAACACCCATTGCAGACGAAGAAGGCCTGGGCATTTCTGACAGGTATGTCTTCGGTACCAGGGTAGATTTTATCCGCCGCGGCTATTCCAGTTTTACAATTTATCCCATCAGGCCCATACCCATCGAAGGAATCACAAAACTTGTTTCCGTTTGGGTGGCAGGACGTAACTACAATCATGAGCTTAGATTGCTTATTGAAGATTTCTTTGGCCGTCCCTTTGAGCTTTATATGGGCAAACTGAATTTCCAGGGCTGGAAAAAGATGACTGTGGCAATTCCTCCCCAGGCAGAAGACGGCAAGAACGGCATTGTTCAGCGCAATTATCATTACAATAACCACATGGGTCTTAAAATCCGGGGCTTCCGCATAGACGCGGATCCTATGGAAGCCTATGGCAGCTATTATATCTATTTTGATGATCTTCGGGCGGT
>Ga0123353_10007634_pt1 | contig 14657 bp, 5 predicted proteins | sample TergutLab28metaG_3_FD_92763 | JGI IMG/M metagenome (GOLD analysis project Ga0123353, IMG submission 92763) | Labiotermes labralis P3 segment gut microbial communities from Petit-Saut dam, French Guiana - Lab288 P3 | ecosystem: Host-associated > Arthropoda: Insects > Digestive system > Gut ... | reverse complement strand
TGTCCTCCATAGCCTCGTCCGTGTTGTTCTCTAGGGCGATGGTATAGATGAGCGTGTCGCCGGGCTTCAGCGCCGCCGTGCCTGGGCGGTTCGCCGACTTTTCAACGGCCAGCTCGGCCGGCGCTACCGGGTGGAACACCTCGTTGGTCTCCTCAACCGCGTCGCCATAGCCGTGAATCAAGGCCCGATTGCGGATCTCGCCGCCGGCTTTTTCGGGCAGAACCTTCACCTGGAACGAAAGCTCCGTCAGCCCGAAGGGCAGCGCCGCGATATTCCATTCCACATGGTTGGTTGCGGCTACGTATGCGCCGCCGCCGATGCCGGTGATGGAATCAAGCACGATCAACGTGCCCTCGGGCAGCTCGTTGACCACCCGCAGCGCGGGGAAGACGTCCTCGAAGGCGTTGTGCAGGCTGATCGTGTAGGTGATGGTGTCGCCGACGAATACCGTGTCGCCGCTAGGCGGCTCCGCGCTGAGCAGGTGCCTGTAGACCTCCACGGCAACCGTGTTGGTGTCCACCGCGTTGACCTGGGCGACGTTGTCAATGATCCAGGACAGCGGGCCGTCCGTCAGGCTGCCTGCCGCCGCCCGGAAAGCGATTTCTGCCGTGGCGCCGGGGGCCAGGGAGGCGATGAGCCATTCCAGTGTGCCGTCCTGTTCCTGGAAGGCGATGTTTCCGTTTTGCGTGGCGGAACCCGGCACATAGGTCATGCCGGCCGGGAGAGCATCAATTACCGGGATGTCCGTGGCGGCAACGCCCGCGTTGTTGGTCACCGCGATGGTGTACTCAACAATCCCGCCGGGGGTCACGCGGGTTTTGTCTACCGATTTTTCAATGGCAAGGTCCATCTCGCCCTGCCGGCGCGTGACCGTGTTGGTCATCAGCGCCTGGCCGCCTGCGCCCGCCTGCGCCTGATTGCTGATATAGCGCATGCTCACGCCTTCGTCCAGGGGAAGCACCTTCACCTGGAATTCAATCAGCGCAGTCTGCCCGGGCCCGAGTTCGGGGATGACCCAGGCCAGGACTTCGCCGTCCGTGTCGTCATAGTCCACGGCGCCGGTGCTCCAACTGCCGATGGACAGCAGGGCGGAACCCTGCATATATTCCGTGCCCTCCGGGATGGCGTCGGTTACCGGCAGGCCGAATTCGCTGGCGCCGCCGGTGTTCTCCACCTCGATGGTGTAGGTGATGACGCCGTCCTCTTCCACGGGGCCGAGGGCCGGATCGGCGAATTTCTCCGCGCGCAGGCTGGAGGCGTATTGATAGTGCGTGACACCGCCGGTGGCGAAGCCGTCAACCAGTGCGCTGTTGAAAAAGGTGCGTCCCTGGCTGTCGGGCAATGGGGTCACGTCCGCCTGGAACTGCACCGTGACGGGGTCGTCGTCCATGCTTTCCACCAGCCAGGTGAACTGCGTGCCGCTTTCGTCAACCTGGCCCTGTATACCGGGCTCGTCGGTCATGCTGCCGGGCACGTAGACAAGGCCCTCGGGGAGGGTGTCCTCGATCACTACGTCTGTTTTGGTTTGGCCGGTTGTGTTCGTCACCTCAATATAATAGGTAATGCGGGTGCCGGAGTTGTCCGGCTTGCGGGCATAGACAGTCGAGCCGTCCTCCGGAAGCGCGGACTTGACGGCCGCGATATCGCGCAGCGCCTGGATGTGTGTCACCGCATTGGTGTCCTTGCCCTGCACCTCAGCCGTGTTCACGATATCGCGGGTGCTCTGCAGGCTGTCCTCCCCGGGGGCGAGGACCTTCACCCGGAAGGTCGCCTCGGCCACGGAGTCCTCGTCAATCACGCCGATGACAAAGCGCACCACTCCGTCTTCGATGCTCCAGGTGAACAGGCCGCCCTTGTCCGCTTCGTCTGCCGGGAGCAGGGGCACGTAGGCCAGTGCCGCGCCGCCGAGCGTGACTTCGGGATCGAATGTATCGTCGAACTGTGTGAATTCGGATATCTCGTCCAGGATGAGAACGTCAAACAGCGGGTCGGCGCCCAGGTTCTCGGCGCGCACGGTGTAAAGGATGGCGTCGTCCGCGCGCACATACGCGCCCTCGGGGGGATCTGCGTATTTTTCGGCGTCTAGCGGGCCGCCCTGCTGCCAGTAGAAGACCGGATCGGTCTCCTCACCGTTCACATAGGCGATATTATCGAACGCGCGGCCACCAAGGGAATCCGGTATGGCCGTGACCCGCGCCTGGAAAGTGACCTCGGCGGTCTCTCCGGGCAGGAGCTGGTTGATGTCCCAGTGGAAGTTGTAGCGGTTCACGCCCTCGGCCGTTGCGCCGTTGGCGGTCACCTCGCAGGTGATCGTACGGGCCGGATCGCTGGCGGGCAGCAGTTCCACCGGGGTGCCCGCGCCCGTGGGGTCGGTGGGGTGCGAGGCCGTGGCCGAGCCGATTTCATAGTCCAGGTTGTCGGGCAGGGCGTCGAATATCTCGATGCCGTAGGCCGGGTTGCCGCCCTCGTTGGTGACGCTGACGGTGTAGGTGATGACGTCGCCCTCGGCTACGTTGGCGTCTTCGATGTCGCCGGTCTTTTCGAAGGTCAACTGCGCGGGATCCTGCGTGTGGGTGATGGTGTCGACCTCCTTGGTGTTGACGAAGGCGGTGCATTCGATGGTACGCCCCGCACTGCCGCCGGGCAGCTCCTGCACAACCACGGTGAAGGTGATGGTCTCCGTTTCACCCGGCCCAATGCTGGGAATGACCCATTCCAGGTCCGGGGCGGCCGATATGGACGCGGGGTTTGCCGACAGCAGGACCGTGCCATCCGGAACGGCGCAGCGCACCGGAATGTCGATCAGCGCCGCGTCGCCGGCATTGGTCACCTCGATGGTGTATTCGATTGACTCGCCCGCCCAGACGGGTTCGCCGTCGTCGGGCAGGGCGCTGAACTTGGCCTGCAGGTCGCCGGTGAACTGATAATGTTTGAAGTGCTTCACATGCTCCCATTCCCCGTCCTCGGCGCGGATCAGGGTGACGGCGTGGTATTTCTGCATGGTCTTGCCCCCCGTCAGGGGTTCCACCTGCAGGACGTATACCAGGGTCTCTTTGTCCCCGGGCCCCGGCAGGTCGACGACCCAGTTGCCGATATCCCCGGAAATGTTGCCGCCAATGGGGGTGCAGGCGGCTGTAACCTCGGTGACGTCCCCGGTGATGCTGTCAAAAACCACCTCGACGCCCTCTATCGCCCCGTCGCCTGCGTTTTCCACCTCAAAGGTATAGGTGATGATGTCGCCAGCCTGCACTGTCGCGCCCTTCATGGGGCTGACGGTGATATTGGTCACGATATCGCCCGCGTATTGCTCCAGGGTGTCCCCATCCGCGCGGCTGCCATCCACGTTGGCATAGAACGGGATGCTGCGGCTGTCGGTTTCCAGGGGCAGGGACTCAACCTCAACCTCGAAGCTCAGCGTCACGCTTTCGCCCGCCGCCAGCAGGGGGATATCCCAGCACAGGGGGCTGTCGCCGGGGGCGGAGGTCAGGAATCCACTGCCGTCCACGCATTGGATAAAGACGGTGCCGGGGGGCACAGGGGCCTCCACCAGGAACCCGGCGTCCTCGTCACTGTCGTTGGTGATCGTGATTTCGTAGAGGATCATGTCGCCTGCCCGCACATTGCTGCCGGACACCGGCATGCCCGCGCGGGTGATGGAGGCGTCCAATACGGTCACCAGCCCCTCGCCCTCGTCGGCGTCAAATGGATAGATGACGTCCGGCGCGCTTATGCTTTGGTTTGTGGAGATCTCCGCCCCGTCGGCACGGTAGGCCCCATAGGCGCTCTCCAGCATGGGCTTCGGCTCGCCGGGGGCGGTCAGCAATGCGCTGTACGCGTCACGGTCAAAGGTCAGCAGGAAGGTCACCCGCAGGTGCATGCCCTCTTCCAGCGCGCCTTCCAGCTCGAAGCTGTATTTCCAGTCGCGGCCCAGGCTGTCGGCGGCTTTGGATACGCGCACGCCCGGGGCGTCCTCATCGGGCTTGCCCGCCCACACGGTGCTGGTTTGGTCCGCCTCCAGCGCTTCGTTGGCATAGGTGTAGTTCAGGATCTGTTCCAGACCGCTCCAGTCGCCATACACGGTGATTGCCACGCCGTCGACCGAGAAATTATCGCGGATATGGCCGGGCAGCTCGGCGTACAGCAATACGTCGTTCATGGCAATGGCGCCGATTTCCGCCGCCTCACAGCAACTGCAGCCGGCGCAATCGTCATCGCAGTCGCAGAGAATGGCGGGGACGCATGCTTCACAGCCCGCCTCGCACACGCCATCGCCGCAGAAGACGGCGTCTTTGCACACGGCGCAATCGTTGCACCCGCCCTCGCCGCAGAAGACAGCGTCGGCGCATTCGGTACAGCCGGCGCATTCGCCGTCGCCGCAGAAGACAGCGAAAACACAGTTTTCGCATTCGTCGCCGCGGCAGAACTCGACGTTTTCGCAGAAGATAAAGCCCGTACACACGTCGCAATCGAAATCGCATTCGCCGTCGCCGCAGAATACGGCGTCAACACAGTCCTCGCATGCGAAAACGCATGTACCGTCGCCGCAGAAGATGGCGTCGGCGCACACGCCGCACGCAAATGCGCACTTATCGCCGCCGCAGAGGACGGCGTCGGCGCATCCGCAGGAGACAGGTTCTTCGCCGCCGCCTTCGGAAGCGGCGGGCCCTGTTGCTTCCAGTATAAGGTGCAGAGTGTCGCCCACGGGCCCGGGAACAGCGTCCAGGTTTTCTGCAAGGTAGGCGCGCAGTGTGCCGCTGCCAAAGGCGGCGGCCCCGGGACTTGCGGCCTGCAGGCTGCCGCCGGCCGACGCGAAGGTGAACCCAATGATCGCGCCGACCGTAAAGGTAGCAACGCAGGCAAGCGCCAGCAGCAGCGCCAGCAGCTTCTTTGATCGCCCTTTCAGGCTCAGCGGGAGTTTGCTATTCATGATCTTTTCCGTCCTTTCCTGATTGACACATTGCGAATTTGTTTTTGAGATTCCTATATATTTTGACACGGCTGACATTGCGTCAGCCGGGCTCTACCGAGACATCCGGTTTTTCCCCTCCATAATTGACATACCACGCCGCGGGATAAAGCGGCGCGGGGTTCTCCCTGGCCCGGGCGGGGTCGGGCGGGGTTTCACCCGGCCGCAGGGCGCGCGCGAACACGACCAGGCGGCCGTCTTTTATCTCATAGGTGCAGGTGGTCAGGCTGAGCAGGTAATCGCCGGGCTGCACATCTACCCCGGTATCGAGAATGGAGCGCTGCTTAAGCGCCGCCGCAAAAGCCGCGATATTTTCCGGCGCGGCCGAACTCTGTTCCCTCCATTCAAATCGCGCCCCATAGTCCTGGACGGGGTTGGCGTTGGTGATGAATACGGCGAACACCACCCATTGCCGCCGAATATATAAGGTATCGAACTGAAATACAGCGTGTTGCCGGTAAAACGACAGATCCCGGTAGCGGTGCAGTTGGCCGAACATGGAGCCGTTTTTTGTGTTGTGGCCGAATACGGACAGATTCCGGCTTTGCCTGCCACGGACAACCTCGTTATCGGAATCCAGGAACAGCGCACCGAAGCGGCTTCTTTTTCCCTGCGCGTCGTGGGTGAGATAATAGCTGTTGGTGGATTCCAGCATCACGGGCAGGTTCACCCCCGCCCCGGGGATGCTCAGCCAGCCCACGCAATCGCTGTTGGCTCTGCGCAACGCCTCGAATTGCCGCAGTGTTCCGTCGCCGGCGCGCTCCCCGTCCTGCGAATCCCCGGGATAAAGCGCCTGCACCGCACGGCTGCGGCTATCCTGAAGCCCGGAATCCGCCGAAAAATAGATCAAATATCCCACGCCAACGCTAAACGCCAGGAGCGCCGCCACCAGTATGGTCAAAAGCGGTTTTTTATTTGTGGCCACTGGCTGCTTTGCAAGCGTGCGCATAGAGAAACGGTTTCCAATCACTTTTCCTATCGACAGTCTGGTCGGTTTCGACAGCTTGGCCGGTTCCCGGACCGGTTGTGCCGGCGGAAGCCACGCGTTGCCGGGGCTTGGCTTCGGCACGGGAGCGATATGTTTCTGTATTTCCTCCAACACCGCCTCCCGGCGCGTTTCAACCGCGCTGCAGGCGTAAACCCGGATACCCCGTGCGCTCAGCACCGCGCCGCTGATCGTGTCGTCCTCCTGTCCGATAAGCCGGAGGCCCATATTGCTTTCCGCTACCGACAGGGACTGCGACAGCATTTCCGTAAGCTGGGCAAGGGGCGGCAGGTCCTCCGCCTGGAATCCGCCCAGCAGGAGCAGCGTATTGCTTTCCGCCAATGCGGCATCAAGCGCTTTATGCAGATACTGCGCCCCGTACACGCGCGCAATATCGCAGGGGACCCCGAAGCGGGCGGCGAATGCCCCGGTGTCAGGCGCAGGGCATTCGCCCAGCGTCATCACGGATATATGTGCCGCTCTATGTCCGTTCAAGCGCCGCATCCTCCTTGTTGCATCTATGATCGGTTCCATTGTAAAACATTAGTGCGTTGAATAGCAAGTCGAAATCGTGAAATGTTTTTGTTTTTTTACGTCAAGATCGCCGTTTCACTGAAACTGGAAAAACAGCTCAAGATATCTTGGCAATTTCTTACGAGCGGCAGAAAAAGGTTTCACACACCTCGCCGCAGGCATAGGTGTGGGTAGCAGCCTGAAAAATCGGCGGGTTCATGGCAGCGGCAAGGGATTATGGTTCCCGGGTGTATATCGTCGTACTGCTCACCGTTATGTGCAGGCCAAACAACATTGTGGCAATCGAATCTTTCCACGTAAAAACTTTTCACATAAATTCAACATACTAAACCGAAAAGGCCTCGTTTTGCTTTTTTTTAAGTGGCAAAATGGATTTGCGACACCTCGAAATAATTGATCCCCTTAGGTTTCCGCGTTTTCGAGCGCATCCTTATTTCGTTTTCGAGACTCCTGAAAATGGTTATAAAAATTCTGCAAATTGCTATTGACACTGCAGGGACTGCAAGTCTTATACTAATTGATACGTATAAAGTTCACAATGGCAGGAACATCCGAACCTTGAATGTGAAGCAAGGAGGGAGGACGGCGGCATTGGAGAACCAGGAACTCTACATTCATTGGTACTTAAATGGGCAAACAGTGCCGTGGGCATCCGGGCTGAATACATCCTTGCAGCGGTTCGAGCCTGCGCAATGGCCACAGCCGCCGCAATGGGCCGCACCGCCCCCGGCCCATACATTCTCCCTTGAGCGGGAAGTACAGAGCTGGATCAGCGAACTTATGGAAGAGCCTGACCTGGAAGCGGCGGAAGATTTGTTGGAAGCAGCGGTGCCGGCCAGCAAGCACATCCGGTCCACCGATTCTCTTCTGCCAATCTTACAGGATGTTCCGTATCCGGATGCCGGACGCAATATTTGGAGGTCCGTATCCAATTTCGTGTTTTATGCGGCTCTGCTTGCCATCGTCGTCGGTGCAGTCATCTTCGGCGGAAAACCCGGCAGCAGGACACAGTTTTTCGGTTTCTCCTATTACGAGGTGCTCACCGGCAGCATGCAGAGCATGATCCCCCAGGGCTCATTGGTTATCGCCAAGAAGGTTCCCTCAAACCAAATCGAGGCCGGCGATGTGATCACATTCCTGCGCAGCGACGAGGAAAACGTCACCCATCAGGTGATTGAAGTTGTACCGAACTTCAACGGAAACGGAGCCCTGGGTTTCCAGACAAAAGGCACCGAGAACCTTGAACCCGACCCCGACATCGTGGCTGCGACCAACGTGCTGGGCGTGGTGCAGTTGCACATTCCGGGCCTGGGCTTCACCTTGCGCTGGGTTTCGGACAATATGAAGTATATGTTTATCCTGTTTATTCTGTTTATCCTGATTTCCATCGCGCTGCGGGTTCTTTTGGGTGAACGCAGGCGCGTCTTGTCGCATAAATAGCTTTCTTCTTTCTTTTCTTTTTTCCGTACGGGCTCTGCCGGAGTGTACTGGATTCCGGCGGGGCACGTGCGGGACCTCCCCAACGATAGGAGTACGCAAGATGAATTTCAATGGAATTCAAAAAGCGATGTGCGCTTTGTTTACCCTGTTGGTGCTGTTCTGCGCGGCGATGACTGGGTCCTACGCCTGGAGGGACCTCTCGCAGCACAGGAGCAATAAATACTATGGCCGAGGGATTGACACCATAACCACGCAGCCTGATCCTGACACCACGACCACGCAGCCCGACCCTGACACCACGACCACGCAGCCTGATCCCACAACAACGCAGCCTACAACTACAACAATGATGACGACAACAACGAAGCCCACTACAGAGCCCCCCGAAACAACGGTTGAAACAACCGAACAAGCAACCACGCAGGCAATTACGCAGCCTCCAACGTCGGCGGCCACGGCAAGTCCCGGCACAAGCAAGCCATCGAATCCAGACGGCCCGAAAACCGGCGATGCAAGCAATGTATGGCTGTGGGCAGCGCTCACCGTCACCAGCGCTGTCGGACTGCGCGCTGTGCTGCTCTGGGGCAGAAGGAACGGCAAGCGCAATAAGGCAGGTGGTTTGCCATAAGAAAAATCATCAGCACTGTGCTTGCGCTGGGTATGCTCTCGGTCATGGTCTATAGCGGCGCAAAGCTTTGGCTCCTTGATGGGGAAATCAAAGCCCAGCAAAGCCTTCACAAAGAACTGCTGCGCCACAAACCGGAGTCCTCGCCGGAAAATCCCCTAGCACGGCTGCGTGAGCAAAATGCGGACATTGCCGGATGGATCACTGTGCCCTATACCGGTATCGACTACCCCTTTGTTCAGGCAAAGGACAATGACCACTATCTGCGCCGGGACCTCAATGGCGAATACGCCAAGCCCGGCACCGTCTTCATGGACTACCGTTGCGCAAGGAACGGCTCCGGCTACAGCATTCTCTACGGGCATAATATGAAAAGCGGCGCGATGTTCGGCACGTTGAACCGCTTTGAGGAGAAGGCCTTCTTCGATACCCATCCGGAAGGCCAAATCCTGTTTGAGGACGGCTGGCACAGCCTGCTGTTTTTTGCCTTCCTGATTGTTCGCGAGAATGACGATGTGATATACAGCGTACCGCAAAATCCTGATTTCCCAAACAGTATCGCAGCACGTGCACTGCATTTCCGGGAGATTGGCCTCACGACCACGGACCGCATTGCTGCGCTTTCTACTTGCTCCTATGCTTTCCAGGACGCCCGTATGGTGCTTCTGGGCAAGGTTATTTAAATTCTCTCGAAAGGTGAATCCCGAATGAACCAGATGCAATCCCCAAAACCCCGAGGCCCGAAACAGGCGAAGTCACTGCTTTCCATTAAGGAGTTTTCGGAGATGTGCGATGTGGAGCAGAGCACGCTGCGCTACTGGGATGATATCGGGCTGTTCAGCCCGGCCCAGCGCAACACGGAAACCGGTTATCGGTACTATTTGCCGGAGCAGATCATACTGGTCAACTTTATTAAGGTGCTCAGCAACCTGAACATTCCCCTGAAAGTCATCGCCAGCGTGAGCGAGAACCGCTCGCCGGAAACCATTCTCAGGCTCATGGAACAGCAGGAATTGGTTTTGGATACAAAGATGAGCCGTCTGCAGGAGGCCCATTCCACGATACATACCCTGCGCAGTGTCATGAAGCAGGGCCTGGATATCCCGGATATCAACCATATTTCGGTTCAAAACCTGGAGCACATGCCAATCGTGCGCGGGCCGCTGAACGAAAACTGGGAGAACAACAATTTTTTTCAGAGCTTTATCCGTTACTGTCATTACGCAAAGGAAAACAGGATCAATCTCAACAACCCCATCGGCGGTTATTATAATTCTCTGGAGTACTTCCTTCGCGCACCTTCCGTCCCCTCGCGCTTTTTCTCGATAGACCCGCGCGGGCAGGAAAACCGCACCGCGGGGAAATACCTGGTCGGCTACACGCATGGGTATTACGGGCAATTGGAGGGCGCGGCGCAGCGTCTGGACGAGTTCGCTGCCCAACAGGATTTGAACGTGCGCGGGCCCGTTTATGTATTATATCTGCTGAACGAAATTAGCGAAAAAGACACCTCTAATTATCTGGCGCAGATTTGCATGGCGTTGGAACCGCAGGGGGTTAAAAGCGCAAGCGGGATGACAATCCATCGCGCAAAGCATCTGCCATAACGAAAATAAGTCAGCAACCCTGCGCAATGCCATGGATGGCAGCGCAGGGTTTGTTTTGATATATGCGCACGATCCGCCAGAAGCTGTTGCCCCCGGCGGATCGTGTGCAAGAGAGTGAAAGACAAGAAAGCTGTTTCAGGGGCCAATGCGGTCAGTTAATCACAATGGAAATGGTGTGCTGGGGGTGTTCGCCGTCTACCAGCGGCAAATACGTGCAAGTGACGTAACGGCTTGCGGACGTCTTCCCCCATATGGACAGCACCCCACTATTGTCCACAAACTTCGCCTCATTGCCAAGGGCGTTCGTATACCAGGAGAACGAGGAGGGAGAGGCAGCGCTTGTGATGACCCTGCCGTCTGGATGATAGTACCTGGCGCTAAACTGATAATTGTTCAAATTGGAGGACAGGACGAACCACTGCTGGTCGCTGATCACGTTGCCGTTCCTGTCCAGGATTTCAAGGATGCCGCCCGCCGGGGTTGATTGCGTCACGTTGACATAGGCGGTGGCCTTCTTCGAGGTATCAGCGCTGGCTGTCGCGGTGACCTGCAGCACATTGGTGCCAACGCCCTGGTTCGAGCCAATTGTCAGTACGCCGCTGGAGCTGAGGCTTGTGCCGCTGCTCGTCTGGCCAGCCAGGCTCCAGGTCACAGGGCCATTGACAGTCGTGTTGTCGTTCATGGTGATCGTAACGGTGAAGGCCTGCGTCTTGCCGCGCCCAACGGTCGGATTCGTGGGGCTGATCGAGATGCTCTTGATGCCCAGCGCTCTCACTGTCACGCTGGCGGTGCCCTGCCTGCCGCCGAAGGTAGCGGTGACGGTCAGTGTGGTAAAGGTCTCGTTCTTGCCCACGGTCAGCACGCCGCTGGAGTTGATCGAAGAGTTTGTCCCGTTCACGGACCAGGTGACAGCGGGGTTGTTAACCAGGGAGTCGTCGTTCATATAGGCCCTGGCGCTGAAGCTGAAAGTCATGCCCTTCTCAACGGTCGCGCTTGTGGGGGTCACCTGAACGCTCTTGACGCCCATCGCCTGGATTGTCACGTCGACATAACCTGATTTGCTGGTGTCCCTCGTGGAGGTCGCGGTCACTCTCAGCGTGCCCTGCGTCTCACCCGCGCTTACACTCAGCAGGCCATTGGCGCTGATGGTGGAGACGACGTTGGCACCGCCGGTTGTGGTGACCTTCCAGATCACTTCGCTGTTCGTGGAGTTGTCGTCCATCGTAACGACTGCGCTGAACTGCCTCTGCTGGCCTTTCTCCACGGACTGGCCGGTGGGGGTCACGGCAACGCTCTTGGCGCCCATCGCGGTCACGTACACGGTGGCGGCGTCCTTGATCGAGTTATCCTCGACGGAGGTCGCGGTGACGGTCAGCTGCTTGTTGACCGGCTCGTTGGCGGATACGGTCAGCACGCCGCCGCTGCTGATGCTGGTGCCGGATACGCCGCCCGACACACTCCAGGTCACGTTGTTGTTCTGCGTTGAATCGCTCTTGTACACCGTGCCGGTAAAGTTCTGGGTTTTGCCCTGCTGGACAGACGCGCTCTTTGGAGCGACGACGACGCTTGTGATATACACCGGTGCCGCCGTGATAGTGACGGTGGCCGTGCCCTTGACGCTGCCGTCCTTCTTTGAGGCCGCCGTCACGGTCAGCGTGGTCTTTGTCTCGTTCGCGTGCACAGTCAAGACGCCATTCGCGTTGATGGTGGACAATGTGGAGTCTACGCTCCAGTCCACACCGTCGGTGTTCGGTTTGTTGTCGCTCATGGTCACCGTAGCGGTGAAGGTTTGGGTCCTGGTTTTGGCCACATTCGCGGTGGCCGGGCTGACCGTCACGCTCTTGACGGTGGGGGTACCCATTGAGACGCCGAGAATCGCCCATCCATGGACATCCGGGGTCACCTTGGAGCGTGCAGTAATCAACATCGTATCGTTGAATATCGCAGCCGGACTCACGGTCAGCAGGCCGGTTTCATTGATAGTAGCCCTTCCGGCTGGAAAAACCTCCCATGTTGCGGCCTTGGGGTCCGTTACCTTCGAACCGTCGCTCATGGTGATTACGATTGTGTATTGCACTGTTCCGCCAGGGGGACTCATTTCGGCAACTGGCGCTATACTCACCGATACGGCCTTAAGGGGTTGCGTGTCGACCATCTCGCCGTCGACCAGCCAGTACTTGTCGTCGGTGGGGTGCTGCGCGCCAGGTACGCTCATGACCTTGCCGTTGCCGCCGACCTTCTTATCGCCGTAATAATACTGCTCGCCGGCCGGGCCGAGGGGGCCAAGATAGTATTTGCCGTCGGTGTGCTTGTAGATGGGCGTGGCGGGGGTATTGACCGGGTTCTCGTCACCGCCGCCGCCCACCAGTGTGGGATCGAGCTGCAGCGGGTTGCTCTTGTCAACCTTTTGCCAGACGTTCTGGCCGATATGCACCCACCAGTCGCTGCCGAAGGGCTTCACGGGTTTGTCGTCGCCGCCGCCGGGCTTGCCGTCGCCGCCGCCCCATATGGCGTGTTCATCGTCCAGATTGCCGTTGCCGTCCACGGGCTTCCAGATGTTGCTGCCGTCAGGGTCTTCCACGTAGAAGAAACCGCCTTCGGGGATCGCGGGCCGGTTATCGTCGGGGTAGTCGGCCGGGTTCCTGGGGTTGTAAATATACTTGGGCGGGTTGTGCTTGGAGGTGCCGTCCTTGTTCACCACCTGGTAGACATTGGGCGGATCGCCAATGGGCAGATAGTAGTTGCCGTCGCCGTCCGGGCCGATGATTTCCGGGTTGGGCTTGTCCTTCTGCTTGAGGTTCTTGATGGCGTCCTTAATCGCCTCGATGGCCTGGAAGATGTCCGTCTCTGTGGGTTCGGGCAGATTCACGACATCCTTGCCGTCGTTAACGGCGTCAAGCAGGTCGCCCAGGGAGTCGGTGGTGTAGGGGTTGTCATCCAGGCCAAGGATGGCCTCGCCCTTGGCGATCCACTCAAGCAGGTCGCCCAGGTTGAGCTGGCCGCTGGGGTCGTCGCCCAGGCTGACGCCCACGCCCACCAAAACGTGCAGGTCGCGCTCAACGCCCCACTTGTCGATGAACTCGCCGACGATGATGGCCGCGCCTCTGGCGTTGGGTACGGCGGTAATGCTGCCGTTCTGATCCACGTTGGCAACGCCGGGCTGCAGGGAGCGCCATTCGATATCGTTGACCGCGCTTGCCGGGGCGGTGGTCACGGGCGTTGGTTTTGTCACGGGGGTGGAGGCGGTATTGAAGTAGACCTCCGCGCCGTTTTTGATGCTGTAGCCGGTCAGGTTATTGCTGTCGGTAACCTGGTAGTTATGGCTGGCCACAAGGCCCGCGGTGGAGCCGACGCTGACGGTCATCGTGCCGGCCTTTACGCCTTTCACTGTATAGCCGCCGCCGGTGTCGGTCACGGTGGCAATCGCGTTGTTCGAACTGAGGATATACCTCCCGCCGAATACGGGGCGATCAAAGGTGCCGTTGACCGCTACCTCGGGGTAGGTGTTCTGCTTTGTGAAATTCTCCACAACGGGGTCTTTTTCGGCAAGGGTGCTGCCCAGCCCCAGGGCCAGGACAGAACCCGCGAGCAGCATTACCAGAACAAGGGCGATGATACGCTTGGTTTTCCGGTCAAGCCGGTCAAAACGTTTTATCATAGGTCATACTCTCCTTTCAAGAATACAAACAGCTTTCAGGCAATGAGGGAGCCATTGAATGCCAAATTCACTTTGATGGTGGTTTCGGAGAAGCCTGCCTTGTGCAGCACAAGGGTGACCTGCACCTGCGGGTAGGGGCGGTTGCCGGTGCCATCCCAGGCGGCAAGCTCGTCAATCCATTGCTGCTGCGTGCCATAATACCTGATTTCGATGGCGGCGTCGTCGTCCCTGTCCTTTTCGATGATCTTGATCTTCGAGTTGACTGCGGGGTCGGCGGAACTCACGGTGATGCCGCTGAAATCCGTGCCATTCAGGATATCCTTGAGCTTGATGGTGCCGTGCTGGTCCATTATCTGCGGGTTGTCGAAATCGCCGTACAGGTCAACGACATAGACCAGGCCATAGTGCAGGCTCAGGGTATCGCTGCCCACCATGCCGTACGGGCCTTCGCCGTTCTTCACGGGCAGCTCGGGCGGGATGCCGGTATCCACGGTGACAACACAGGTCTTCTCAAAGCCGCCGTCCGCGGTGGCCACGGTGATGGTCGCCGTGCCGGGGCTCACAGCGGTCACGTTGCCGTTGGCGTCCACGGTGGCAACCGCGGGGTTGCTGGATTCCCAGGTCACGCTCTTGTTGGTGGCGTCGGCCGGGAGGATTGTGGCTACCAACTGGAAGGCGCCGCCCGGTTCAAGGGTCTTCGTGCTTGCGTTGAGGTTCACGCCGGTGACGGAGATTTCCTGGGGCTGGGTGGGGCCGCTGTCCCCCTTGACCTCGATGACATAGGAGGCGGTGGCGCCGTTTTTGGCGCGCGCGGTGATGGTCGCCTTGCCGGGCTTATGGCC